>Ga0233433_10003866_pt1 | contig 11806 bp, 7 predicted proteins | sample SI_122_August201_5_FD_179868 | JGI IMG/M metagenome (GOLD analysis project Ga0233433, IMG submission 179868) | Seawater microbial communities from Saanich Inlet, British Columbia, Canada - SI_122_August2016_100_MG | ecosystem: Environmental > Aquatic > Marine > Inlet | place: Canada: British... | reverse complement strand
TAAGACAGATACTTATGCCGATTTCGTCATTTTGGGGACAGGCTTCGTAATCGATCTAAATGAAGTACCAGAGTTGAAAAAACTTTCAAAAGATATCTTGTTATGGCGGGATGTCGTCAAAGGGGTGTCAAATGAAAATCCCGCGACTAACGAATTATTAAGTTTCCCTTATCTAGGTAAGAACTTTCAACTAAAATCAATCGACCCCTCAAAAAACACAAAATTAGGCAATATACGATGCTTTAATCATTCAGCTCAATTGTCATTAGGGAACTTAGCTAATGACATTCCACATAGTTCAGAAGGTGCTCAAAGGTTAGCAAAAAGTATAGCAGCTGACCTTTTCAAGGACGATAAAAAAGCTCACTTCGAGAGATTAAAAAAATATACTGAAGTAGAAATTAATGGTTCTGAATGGTCTGAGATCCCAGATTAGGTTTTATAAGTATCTTCGCGGTCTTCAGTGGCATCATAAAAATCTCTTCGATGGAACATTTTTTTTGATTTAGAAGCAGCCTTTCTTTTCTTTGCAGTTTCGAGCACGTTAACCTGTCTTTGATCTTTTGTAAGAACAACGCCATAATCTTCTATGGCACTTTTTGGTGAGACTTTACCATCCAGGACGTCATTTAAGACGTCTGATGCTTTCCGATCAAAAGGGGATCCCCAACCCCCGCCACCAGGTGTGATAATTCGAACAAGATCACCATACTTTAATTTATTACCATCACTAAGAGGCTTCAATTCATCAGATTTTGAAGTATCTGGGTTTATTATAACTTTACCCTCCCCACCAGATAAGCCTCCGTTGACGCCAAATGCTGGATATTTGCAGTTATCAATCCTAATTCCTAGGGTCATTTCATCAAGTAAGACTCTCACGTCCCGTACTATTCCGCATCCCCCACGAAACTGACCAGGCCCACCAGAGTCCTTATGGAAAGAGAAGCTTTCGATCTCTACCCCAAACTCCATTTCAGCAAACTCAATCGGATAATTCTCTTGCGCCACATAATAGACTGCGTCTAAGCCATCTGCAAAACTTCGCGCACCGTATCCAACTGACAGTCCTTCAATGCAAAGTTCTTCTCCCCCGATAGAAGACTTTCCTCGCAGGTAATACAAGACATAAACAGGTGAGGCAGCAGAAGATTTACCACCGGTAGCTTGAGCCAACGCTCCAAACAAACAAGAGTTAACGCGAAACATTGAATGCGATCTCAATCCCAGTGGTGCAGGAGAAGTAGGGCTTAAAAGACTTCCAGGACGCGTCTTCACATTACTTATTGCGCGCTGAAAACCAGCATTCATTCCAACGTTTGGGTCGAGTTGTGTTAAGAATAAACCAAGCATAAATTTAGGGACGCTGTCGTGCATCACAAAATTAATTGGACCTGTTGCTTGTTTCTCTGTTTGAGAAAAATCTAAACTAAGATGACCACTTTTATGAGTCATTGCTAAATCTATGAAATAACTATCATCCGTAACTGCATCACTATCAATACGGTCTCTGAAAAACCATTCTCCTTCAGGGATTCTGTTTGAAATCTCTGATTCGATTGCGAATTGTGTCTGTTGAATAATTTCCTCAAAAGCTTGTTCTAAAGCAGTCGACCCATGTCGTTTAATAATTGCTTCAACCCTGTGCTTACCAAGATCACAGGCTGCCATTATACTGTTTAAATCTCCCTCTAACAAATCTGGAAATCTTGTATTTTGAATAAAAATTCGAAAGACTTCTTCATTTCGGATCCCATTTCGAATAATTCTTACTGGTGGGATCATTATTCCCTCTTGGAATACAGAGGTTGCTGTTGGGCTTATAGATCCTGGAACCGCGCCACCAATATCCCATAAATGACCCCAACACTCAACAAAAGCTACAAGTCTCTCATCAGAAAAAACTGGTGTAATGAAAACCATATCTGGTAGGTGACTTACAGCTCCATTTGTGAAATATGGATCATTATACCAGTAAACATCCCCATCAATCATAGTATCAATCGGATAAACTTTAAGCACAGAGTCTAATAGGTTGCCGGCCAATGTTAAGCTCGTAGAAACTACTAATTCACCATCACGATTAAGAATCGCTGTGAAGAAATCTTTCTTCTCTCTTATAAAAGGTGACATAGAGGTGCGAGTTATAACAGCTTCCATCTCCCTTCGTGCTGCTGTTAGCCCTCCTTTTATAAGCTCGAAGACTATCTTGTCACTTGCCTTTACAGTTGGTGTTTGGGTGCCCAACTTACTCATTTGCACACTCCCTAATTAGTAAGTTTCCAAACTTATCTACTTTAAGTTTCTGATCTCTAAGTATCAAAGTCGTTGAGTCCAGTTGATCAATTATTGCAGGTCCCAAAATTTCATGACCATTTAAAAGAGATTCTCTATCAAACACACTTACATCTTCATACCCAGTTTGATCTATTACAACTCGTCTGACCGATTTAGTTTTTGGCTCAATGCTCTCTGACTTCATAATTAATGGTGGGCCAATATGGTCTGATTTTCCTAAGGCTTGAACTCGTAAATTTATGATCTCAACTGGAGAGTTGTCATCTGAAAACGTGTACAATTGCTTATGTAAGTCATGAAACTTTTTTACTGCTACCTGAGTGGTTTCTTTAGTAACCAAACCTTGAGGAAAGCTAACAGTTAGTTCTGTTCCCTGCCCTGCATATCTTAAATCAACTGCGCGATTTATTACTCTTCGATCTAATGAAACACGATCTTCCGATAGACGAAGTTGAGCACTTTTTTCTAAGTCTTCAAAGACTAAATTCATTGCATTGTAATCATATTTGTTAGCTCTTTGAAGCTTTGTTAATGCAAAATCATATTTCAAATCAGTCGTAAGTAGTCCATTTGCACATAAGATCCCTGGATACCTTGGGATCAATAAACCACTAGCAGAAAGCAATCTCATCAAATCGCCACCGTGTACTGGGCCTGCTCCACCAAAGGCTGTCAATATAAAGTCTGCTGGGTCTAATCCACGCTCAACAGACATAAGTTTTAACGCGCCGTGCATAGTTTCATTAACAATTTTAATTATTCCTAAGCTAGCCTCAATTACGTTTGTGCCCAGTGGTTTAGCTACAAACTCATCAATCGCTTTGTAAGCAGCATTTTTGTCTAAAAGCACAGTTCCACCTAAGAGGTGGGGAGGAATTCTGCCTAGTATTAAATTAGCGTCTGTTACCGTTGGACGAGTGCCACCCAGATTGTATGCAGCTGGACCCGGTGTGGCTCCTGCACTTTCTGGTCCAACTAAAATAGCACCATTTTTGGCAACAGATGCAATAGATCCACCTCCTGCTCCAATTGTATGAATGTCGATTATAGGTAGCGCTAAAGGTTGATGATTAATCCGAGCTCCAGTGCTTGTCTGCAACATGCCACCTTTAACCAAAGCTACGTCTGCACTAGTCCCGCCCATATCAATCGTAATCAGGTTTTTGTACCCTGCTATTGAACCTGTATATGCAGCACCACTCATACCTGCAGCAGGTCCAGATAACGCCATATGAACTCCATATTTAGCAGCTTCCTTTGGAGTAAAAATACCTCCATTTGACTTCATAATAAATAAAGGTGCATTAATCTTTAAGCACGCTAGTTCAGATGTTAACTCCTTCATATAAGAGCTAACAATCGGTTGGACAGATGCATTTATAACCGTTGCCATTGCTCTCTCATACTCCCTAAAGATAGGAAGAACCTCAAAGGAAAGCGAAATTTCAATATTTGGTAATAGCTTACTTAACTCTCTTCCTAACTGCTTTTCATGTGTAGGGTTTGCGTATGAATGTATGAGTGAAATCGCAACAGCATCATAATTTTCTTCTTTTAAAACTTTAACTATAGCATTTAAGTCATTGATATCTAATGGTAAAAAAATAGTTCCATCATAACGGATTCTCTCTGAGACTTCAAAGATATCACGTGGTTTTATAGGGCGATTTGGTTTAATCCATCCATAAAGGTTTGACTCTCTTGGAATTTCTGCTCTTCCAATTTCTAAAACGTGTCGAAACCCCTTCGTTGTAATTAGTGCAGTTTTTGCACCTTTATTTTCCAATATTGCATTTGTAACGACAGTTGACCCGTGTAAAACAACTTCCACTGAGCTTGGATCAACATCTGCCAACTTTAAAACCTTAGTGACGCTCTTGATAAAACCTTGTGAAGGATTGCTAGGAGTGGATGCTGTTTTAGCAACCTTGAAAACTTTACCCTTTTTGTTTGCAATCACTGAATCGGTAAAAGTACCACCGATATCAATTGCTATCGAAAAGTCTTTACCCCCCAAGCTAAGGCCCCCCTGTAACCGCTAAAGTTTGACCTGTAACCCACTCAGCTAAGTCTGAAGCAAAAAACATTGTGGCATTCGCAATATCCTCAGGTTTTCCAACTCTTCGCATTGCAATAGATTTTACTAATGCTTCTTGTCCAGATTTTCCATAAGAGTTCCACTGTTTTATGTAGTCCGGGCTTGTAGGCATAAAGCCAGGCGCAACTGAATTAACAGTAATTCCAAATTGACCAAGTTCAGCTGCAAGCTGTTTAACTAAACCAATCTGAGCCGCTTTTGCAGTTCCATAACTTTGTATTCCTGTTAACGAAACACCAATCCCAGCTCGACTGGAAATAACAATAATCCTACCTTTTCCAGCCTTTTTCATTCCTGGCACTACAGCTCTAGCAATGTTAAAACTACCGTCTAAGTTAACAGATTGAATTATACGCCAATCCTCATCTGTAACATCCTCAATTGGCGTTTTGACCCTTGAACGTACTCCTCCAGCAGAGTGAACTGCAACATCTACTGATCCTGAGATCGATACAGCTTCAATATCTGTGACTACTTTTTTTACAGCAATAGGATTGGTTATGTCACAGTGAACACAAGAAATTCTTGACGAAATTTTGTCTGGTAATCCTTTGGTTATTTCACCAAGCAAACCCTCTTCAATATCCAACGCCCACACTTTGGCCCCATTTGTAGCGAATTCTCTAACAATCGAACGCCCAATCCCCCTAACACCGCCAGTTACTAGTACTGTGGATCCCTCAAAATTAATTTTCATTTGATTATCTCCATTAAATTTCAACCAAAAACTATGTGCTTTTTTTTCTTTCTAAATCTGGAAACTCCTTTAACATTTTGTTGTAAGTTGCTTTGATTGCAACACCATTCAATCGTTTTGAGTCCAACGGATCCCATTTTTCAATTTCTGCAAAAATTCGGTGTTTTGCATAGAACCTCCATGTAACCGGCAAATTCGCCAGACATTTTGTTAAAACATCATAATTTGTCTTGGTCCAAACTTTCTCATATTCAATTCGAGAGTCACAGAGACTGTAAAATGATTGGTTTGGTGTTTCTGAGATCCTCATAGTACTCCTTAGTTTTTTAGTCTCATTAACATCTACAATTGGTAAATTGTATTCTCCAGAAACAATAACAACTCCATAATCTAATCGCGCTTTGTTAACTGAAACCCAGTTTCGTTTCACATCAAGTAAAACACTTTCGGGATCTCGATTTAAGGCATTCCCCCATCCACCAGCTCCACCACAAGTTACGTGGATTTTATCTCCTGGATCGAGGGATAAAATATCAGTATTTCGCAGATTAAACTCTTTGTCTGTATTAGGGTTTCGTATAAATTTTGAGGCGCCACCAGCCTTTCCTTCAGAAATACCCCACCCAGAAAAACGAGTTCTATCCCGATTCCTCGCAGTTACTTTTGTATTTGGAGAAAGTGCCTCAAAAATAAAATCAGTTCCAAGACCACCTCTATGTTCGCCAGGTCCAGCAGAGTCCTTACTCAATCCGTAACTGTGGACTTTTATACCTGCCTCGACTTCATTTACCTCAACAGGTGAGTTTTTAAGGAATCCAGAGTTGGCTCCTGAACCGTCTGTTCCATCAGCAAGTTTTGTGCCACCTGATCCGCCTGTCATTGGATTAACAGCCGCCATAATTCTCCGTCCAGTGAGAGTGTCCGTAGTATTAACATTTAGGATTGGCCCTCCACTAGCGGGCGCTCCCATTAGTCGATCTGGTATAGCTTTTGCAAAGGCACCAAAGGTCAAACCATGTAGTCTATTGCACGACAATGTACGCATACCTACCGCAGCAGGAAAACTTGGGTTCACTATAGTACCAGAAGGTAATATACATTTACATGCTCGCGTAATTCCTGAATTTAGGTATAAACGTGGGTCTAGAGAATATAGAACATATACCACTCCAACCATCATCAAAACATGCCTTGGATCCCCTCCAGTGGGCATATTCATAGAACTCTCTAGCTGAGGATCTGAGCCAGTAAAGTCAAGAATTAACTCGTCACCTTTTATAATTAACAATAATCGCAGCCGACAAGGCCAACCGTTAACAGAATCCTCATCGATATATTCTGAAAAATCATACTCTCCATCTGGTAAATCAGAAATAATTGCTCTGGCTTGCTGTTCGGCATAATCTAATAAGTCACCAACACCATTTCTAAATGTATCAACTCCAAAACGATCAATCATCTCATGAACTTTACGTTCTCCAGTATTACATGCAGCAATTTGAGCCTTTAAGTCACCCCAGTTCTGTTCTGGTGCTCGAACATTAGTAAGGAAAACGTCTAGCATTTTTTGATTTAATTTACCCTCTTCTAAAATTTTCATTGGAGGCATGCGAACCCCTTCCTGATGAACCTCAGAGAGAGAGCGTGATAAAGAAGCTGGGACAGCTCCACCCACGTCAGTATTATGAATATGGCCAACAGAAAACGCCACGAGTTCTTCTTTATGGAATATCGGCTTCCAGATATGCATGTCCGGGGGATGAGTACAAACAAACCCAGAATATGGGTCATTCGTCATGCATATATCACCTGGCTTATAATCGTCTATTAACTTTATGGCACCGGAATAGTTAAGGCCCACAAACCAAGTCGCTCCCAATTCTGTTGGGGTGGCAAAAGTTTCTCCTGTAGGAGTAGTCAATCCAGTTGTAAAATCCTCAGTTTCTTTAACAAATGTTGAATGAGCTGTGCGATAAAGAGTAAATGCCATACTTTCTGCAGCTGCTCTGGTATGATTTTTCAATATTTCCAGGGTAATTTTATCAATCGCCATTGCTTGTTGTCCTTTTACTAATAATCAAGTTCTTAAATTGATCAACTTTTACGTCAAAATCAGGTAAGACTACCGTTGTCGTATCATTTTGACTTATAATTGCTGGGCCAGTAAAATAATGACCTGGTTCCAACGTGTCTCTTTCAAATAAAGATGCATTAAATTCAGCTCCACCTAAGTAAATAGTGTGCGACATCAAGGGTTTGGCGAGCTGTTTATGTTCAGGGTGCGTCAAAAACTTCGGTTTTGGCACTTCACCAGAAATAACTAGCCTAAGATTAACTATTTGAATTTCAGCACTTGGATCGGAATGCTCATAAATAGAGTGATGTGCATCATGAAATAGTTTTGCCAATCCTTCAATGTCTGATGAGCTTAAATCATCTTTTTCGAAAGCAGTTTCTATTTCATACGACTGACCACGATAACGCATATCAGCCGACCAATCAAGCTTTGACTCACCATCAAAACCTTGCTCTTTACGCAACCAATTAGTTGCCTCCTTTTCCAAAAATTTTGCTGTCTCACGAAGTTTTAAAAGACCATCTTGATTCAAATCAATCATTACAGTTCTAATAAAGTCATTTCGTATGTCCGCAATTAATCCACCATAGGCAGACAAAACTCCAGGTGTCGGAGGCACAATGACTTCTCTTAACCCCAACTCTCTGGCAAGAAAACATCCAATCATTGGACCTGCTCCACCAAAAGGTAGTAAGCTGAAGCTTCGAGGGTCTGCACCAAATCTTGATAATAATTTAGTCGTTTCCAAAAACATTCCAGATACAGAAACATCGATAATACTTTGAGCTGTTTTCTCAATATCCATGGATAAAGCTTCAGCTAAAGGCTGTAATGCATCCCTTGCTGCTGATATGTTCAGCTCAACTTTACCATAACCTAGTTTTCCTTCACCCAACAAACCCAACACAGAGAAAGCATCAGTGATTGTTGGTTTTTCTCCTCCTTGCCCATAACAAGCTGGTCCTGGGTTTGAACCCGCACTTTCAGGTCCAACTTTTAAGACTCCAAAATCGTCAACCCATGCAATTGAGCCTCCACCTTCTCCAATGGACGTAACAGAAACGGTAGGTACGTATATTGGAAAATCACCAACCATCTCGCCACTACTGTAAGCTGGTTCACCGTTACTTATAACAGCAACATCAGCACTAGTGCCTCCTACATCGAAACTTAGGATACTATTAACACCAACTTTTTTTGCAATCTCTGCCGCACCAATCACACCGGTCGCTGTTCCGGATAATAACATAGAAATTGGGTCAGCTTTCCCTAGCTCCGCGGTCATAACTCCCCCATTTGACTTACCAATCATCGGGATCGCTGGAATTCCAGCTGTTTTAAGGGCGTTTTGAAATGCTGTTAAATAGTTCGCAACACGACGCTGTACATAGCCTGCTACGGTTGTTGTGACCGTGCGCTCGTATTCTCTTATAACTGGCCAAACGTCAGATGATAAAGTAACTGCCATCTCTGGTTCGATTGAGTTTATTATTTCTCTAATACGTCGCTCATCCTTATTGTTGGCATAGCTATGCAGTAAAGCTATTACTATTGTATCACTGCCCATATCTTTAGCAGATTTAATAGCTTTCTTTACTGTTTCTTCATTTAATTCAGAATCAACACTTCCATCTTTTAACGTTCGTTGACAAATTCCAAAAACTCTTTCTCTGGGAACTAAAGGGTCAGCTCTCCTAGAAAATATATTGTAAGGGTCTGGGACTTTAAGTCTTGCAACTTCCAAAACGTCTTCAAAACCACTTGTAACAAATAAAGCAAGTTCTGCACCTGACCTTTGAATAACCGTATTAATTCCAACAGTTGTTCCATGACTAAACCAAGAAACCTCAGTGGGAACTAACACTCCCTTTTCCTCAAGTTCAGTCACACCCAAAACTATTTCTGATCCTGGTTTGTTGGGGGTTGAAAGAACTTTATGTGTGCTCAAAGACGAGTTCTCTTCATTGAAAACACAAAAATCCGTAAACGTTCCACCGATATCTACTGCTATTCTATATGCCATTTTATTACCTTACACTAAGCTGTCTAATATTATTGTTGTCATGTTTTCTAAATAATACATTTTCTATCGATTTTACTGATTTCTTAACTTCTTGAATTATAATATCTTTACGCTTAAAAAAACGTGGGGTTAACATAACCAAATTAAGTGCAGCTCTTGGCAAACCGGACTCATCAAGAATTGGAACAGCTACTCCACTTGCTCCTTCAAACCTTTCATCAATACTTAATGAATACCCCCTATGACGACAAACTCGCAAACGATCCATTATTGCAATTGTTGAAGTTAAGGTCTTTGGAGTTAGCGAAACTTTGGAGACATTATCAATGTATTTATAGCTTTCGTCTTCAGGTAGAAAGGAAAGAATTGCATGCCCAAGTGAGGTACACCAACCGGGAATAATAGGAGATTTTAAAAGTGAATAACTCATTAATTGAGAAGATTGCCGAAACCCTGTAATTTTTACATCGTATCTATCATTTGGAACCCCTAGTACTACGCTTTCTTCAAAAAGAACTAGAAGACGATCCATCTCCTTTCCAGCCGCACGCCTGATCACTCCGTCCATGCCGCCAACCCAACCAACCGACCTCTTTATATTTGAATTTAATTCAAAAGAGTTATGAGACACTTTTGCTAAGTACCCCTCCTCGATCAAGGTATACACCAAGTTGTGCGCAGAGCTCTTAGGTAGACATAGATTCGAACTGAGTTCACCTAATGAGACAGGTTCCGTTGCAGACTCAAAGAATTCCAAAATTCTAAGAGTGCGTACTGCTGATTTAACACCATTATTTGTCATTTTACCTTCTGCGTTCATATATGTGAACTAATATTCACAATTAAAAATTTACTATTGACTTATATTCAATTTATTTGTCAAGTTTTATATATACAAAATATATTTTAAAAAAATAAATGGGGACAATTTTTTGTTATGTCGATATCAGCAAATAGAGTTTCATTAGTAACCGGTGGTGCGAGAGGGATAGGTAGAGGATGCGCCCTTAAATTGGCAAGCCTAGGGTCATCCATTGTTTTGGTCGATCTCCTCGAAAAAGAAATGGCAAATACTAAAAAAGAAATTGAGGCACTAGGAGTTTCCTGCATAACCTTTGTTGCAGATGTCTCAGATCATAAGAGAGCAAAAGAAATAGCTTCTGATGCATTTTTAAAATTTGGCAGAATTGATGTCCTCGTTAATAACGCAGGAAAGGCAAATCCAAAGGGCATTTTAGAGATTACTGAAGATGAATACGACACAACATTGAACATTAACCTAAAAAGCTGTTTCAACTATATTCAAGCAGTTGCACCATATATGCTAAAAGCAAAATGGGGAAGAATTGTCTCAATGTCATCGCTGAATGCACACAGTGGCGGGGTAACCGCCGCAGTATCAAAGTTCTCTTATACTTCTGCAAAAGCAGGGATACTTGGAATGACGAGAGCATTGGCCAAGGAATTAGGTCCAGACATACTAGTTAATGCGGTATGCCCAGGTCTAATAAAGACTGAAATCACTAAGAATGCTGTTATCGCAGAACGCGAACCTGAATTAGTAAAAGGTATTGCTCTAAAACGTGTTGGAACCCCAACAGATGTTGCGGAGCTAGTAAGTTTTCTCGCCTTATCTGAACCTAACTTCATTACCGGGCAAGATATTACCATTGATGGATTTCAGTGGAATCGTTAACTAAAATTAACACTAAAGAAAGGAAAAACATAATGTTTAAGCTTAATATTATAAAAAGCCTGACTCTTGTTATGGCTTTAATACTGGGGGGAGCAATGATCACTCCAACGGGTTTGGAGGCAAAAAATAAGTTTATTTTTGCGAACTCTTCACCTTATGATACTATGGACCCACACGCGTTATACGACGTTGGCCGTGTTGCTTATCGTATTAATCTCTATGATGGGTTGCTGAGATGGTTAGACAATCCACCAAAGCTATCTCCATGGTTAGCTGACAGTTATGATATTTCGGAAGACGGAACTTCATACACTTTTCATTTAAATAAAAGTGCTACATTTCATGATGGATCACCAGTAGAAGCAAGCGATGTTGTATATTCGATTGAACGTATACTAGCTCTAAAAAAGGGTGCTTACTCACTTTTTACTAAATCAGTTTTACCAGGATCTACAAAAGTTATTGATAAGCACACAGTGCAGTTTAACCTTGTGGAAGCGTCCTCTATTTTTCTAGCAACAGTACCTGCAATCCATGTTTTAAACTCATCTCTCGTACAATCACATGAGGTTGATGGAGACTTAGGAGCTAAATGGCTTTCTCAAAATGACGCAGGGTCTGGTTCTTTTGAGCTTGACAGATATGATCCAGCAATAGGTTTCTCGGCGAAACGCTTTAAAAATCACTTCAAGGGTTGGGGTGACAAGTATCTTGATGAAATCGAATTTAGAACTGTAATCGAGATTAATTCTCGAGTACTCGGGTTAATGAATGGCGATTTTCATGGAACAGATGGCTACCTTCCACAAGATCAAGTTAAGCGCTTAGAAGCCTCTGATAATGTAAATGTACAAGTAGAAGAATCTATGCGCATTTTTTATGTTATTTTAAATCACAATCGAGAAATAATGCAGGAT
>Ga0233433_10003864_pt1 | contig 11807 bp, 20 predicted proteins | sample SI_122_August201_5_FD_179868 | JGI IMG/M metagenome (GOLD analysis project Ga0233433, IMG submission 179868) | Seawater microbial communities from Saanich Inlet, British Columbia, Canada - SI_122_August2016_100_MG | ecosystem: Environmental > Aquatic > Marine > Inlet | place: Canada: British... | reverse complement strand
CTTTCAGTGCCACCAACTGCCAAAGCAAATCTTTTACGAGTTCCAACTAAATTAGAAACTAATCGAAAATCACTTTCCTTAATATTCTCAAATAACACAGCATGTGATTGATCAACTTTTGCAGTAATACCAGCAATTTCATATTTTGTTGAAACTTTAGTTTTAATGGTTTTAAGTTCCTTAATTTTTTTGACTTGAGAAATATACTCCCTTAAATCACTCATTTTCAATCATTTCCATAATTTCAGACATTAAGGCTTTTGCGGTTGAAGATTCTAGTTCTTTTTGAATGTAAGTAGAAACTAAAGCAATTCCTTTCATTCTTGTGCTAATTCTTTCAGCAATTAGTCTTAAAAATAAAGATTCACTGCGAGATGGGATCACAGTTGTCGTAGTTGGATTTGGTCCAGTAGCTAAAGATACAATCATAGAACCAATTTTATCATTACCTTCAGTAACTGAAACAAAATAACCATTTTCAAATTTTTGAATTTTTAAAGAAAAACTACGATTTTCTGACTGTACAATTTTATGAAAAAATCCATCTGATGAATTCAATGATTCTTGAACATATCTTAAGCTTTTATTGCTATTGTTTCAATAAAACTGGATTTTTTTTACACTTTGTTTCATGTTTAACAATAAACACATATGGTTTTTCACAATATTGACAAGGCGTTTTTTCCTTTGATTTTGTTGTTTTAGCTTTTGTTGTTTTAGCTTTTGTTGTTTTAGCTTTTGTTGTTTTAGCCTTAGCTTTTGTTTTAGATTTTGGTTTTGATTCATCTTCTGCAAGTTCTTTTTCCATGGCGGAAATGGAATTAGCTTCAGCCTCAATTGAATCAGCTTCAACTCTAGCACGTAATTTTGCTTTGTATTTCAAATTACGTGGTTTTGTTCTTAATCTATAACCACAACAAGGACACCAAAGTCCTTCCCATTTAATGAAAATTTCGCAAATTTGACATCTTCTTTGTCCAGAGGCATATCTTCCTGTACCAACTGGTTTTTGAGCTTTATATCTAACACAAATTCCTTTACATGTCATTTTAGTATTTTATATAGAAATTATATCTATATAAGGATGGATCGCTATAAATTATAAAATATAATAAAAAAATATGTAATTATTTTATATTATTTCATTATAGAATAATAATTTTCAAAAAAAAACTAAAAATGTATAATAAATATGTATTGTTAATTTTACATAGATATTTTTCATCATTATAATAATTAGTCATGATTATTTTCAAAAAACCCCATAATTTTTAGAAATAATTGAAGAATATTACATTGAAATATTCTGGAATTTTTTTTTAGAAAAATTAAGATTGAAACTTCAAAGATAAATTACTGTTAGTATTACATGTTTTATGGCAGATAAAATTACTTCAAAAGAATTAATGTCTCAAAAAAATGATTTTGTAATTATTGATGTTAGAGAATCTGATGAATTACCAGGTGGAATTATTGAAGACTCGATACATATGCCTTTAGGATTGTGTATTAGAAATGTAAAGAAAAATCAAATTGAGAATTTGAAAGATAAGAAAATTTGTACATATTGTGGAACTGGATATAGAGGCAATATTGCAGCTGATGAATTGATTAAAGGTGGATTCAATGCAGTAACCCTTGAAGGGGGTTATTCAACATGGATGTAAAAAATTCCATCGATGAAGAAAATAAGAAAATAGATGAAGAAAATAAGAAAATAGATGAATACAATCGTAAAGTCGATAAATATAATGAAGCATTAGATAATGAAGAAAATCCTAAAGATAATTTTTAAGAGAAATTGCAATGAACGAAAATTCCCAAATACCCACTAAAGAAGAAATTATTAAAAATATGGCAAAACACTTGCAAACTCACATGCAAGATGGAGAAGAAGTATTGCTTAGAACGTATGATCTAGCTTTTATCAAAGGTAAAATGGAAGCTATGGCTGAAATGAAGAAAGGAAATAACAATAAAGAAAAATAATAAATTTTAAGATTTTATTAGAAAATTAAGAATTATAACTAAAAAAATTATGCTTTCAAAATAGTTGAAACAACATGTTTTACCATATCATCAAAATTAGAATTAACATTTGATTCAATCTCAGCCAATTTAGAATCTCCTTCTTGTGCAATTTTTGTAGATTCAGAATTTGCTTTTTCCTTTGCTGCATTAATAATTATTTCAGCCTCTTTAGTAGCCATTTCACGAGTTTTTTCTAATAATGTATCAATTTCACTTAATGTCTTAACATTTAGTTGCTTTTTCATGTCACCAACTTTACCTGTTAGAGAATCAATATCATCCTCCAACCCATTCAAAGATTTGATTATTCCAGTGACTTTAGATTCTGCGACATCAGCCATTATATTCAGAATTCACAAATTCCATTATTAAATCATTCATTTTTAGAGATGTTTTAGGCACAAAAAGGTAATTTTAGCCAGTTGTTAGAAGTAAAATTGCTCGAGCTAGATCGCCTTTAGCCTCTTCTAAAGCACTTTTTGCCTTTTCCTCATCAACGCCAGCTTGTTGACTAACTAATTGAATATCCTCATCTGAAAAAATTGGGACTTCTAATTCTGCTTCTTCATAACTATCTGCAGTTACTGTAAAAATGGAACTATCTTTTCCTTTCATTTCAGTTACAGAAGGTTTTGAAATAATGATTTCTTTTTTATCAGTTTTAATTATGACTTCTTGAACATTTTGTAACTCATTCATATCAAGACCCATCTTGTCCATCATTCTTCGCATTTCGCGATTTCCTCCTCGCATCATACCACTATCTCACCCTTACGACTTTTTAAACTATCTCTAACTTTAATAGCCACACCTCGCTTAAAATCAGAAATCATTTCAGATGACAAAATAGCTTTACCTACTGCAATTACTTTATTTTCAAATAATATTGGAGTATCAGATGTAACGCGAACATTTTTTCCACACCATACAACATGTTTACAAAATACAGATCTTCCTTCCATTACAAATGGAGCAGCATCAGAGTTAATTTCAATACAATTTTCTCGAAAAATTTTACTTTGAAGTAGTGTTTGAGCAAAATCAATACTGATTGCCAAACTTCCATTAATTCTCAAAGTACAAAGTAATTTTCCTTTATGAGAAACTGTTCTAATTCGACCAGTTTTACGTGATAATATAATATCAATATCTTTCGGCAAATATTTTGAACAACCAGTACCAAATAATGCATCAATGGATTGTTGAAGTTTAATAAAATGTTCCATAAACTCACGTCAATTATTGGAAATATTAGTTAAGGTTATTCTATAGTAAAAATAAATAACTATATAGATAGTTTTTTTATCATTAGATTGTGGAAGAACAAGGTGAAACTAGAAAAATACAGTTTACAGGTAAATCATCGTATATAGTTTCATTACCGAAACAATGGATTAACGAATTAGGACTTAAGCAAGGTGATCAAATACGAATGATACGAAAAGGATCATCTACGTTAGAATTGTATCCACCAAAATTTGAATCCCGTATACAAAAAAAAGAAGATGCTACAATTGAAATTAACGAGAATGAAAAACCAGACTCCATAGTTAGAAAATTAATTTCATTGTATTTTTTAGGGTTCAAAACAATTAATTTAAAATCAAAAAGTGGAAGACTAACCCCAACACAAAGAAACACTGCAAAAGAAGCTGTTAAAAGAATGTTAATGGGTTCTGAAATAATTTCAGATTCAAGTAATGGAATCACAGTTCAAGTTTTAGTAAACTTGTTAGAATTATCTGTTGACGGAGCTTTCAAACGAATGATACATTTAGCAAAATCAATGTCAAATGATGCAATTTTAGCAGTTAAAGAAAATAATTTAGATTTAGCACAAGAGGTAATCAATACAGATGACGAAGTAGATAGATTTGGATTTTATATTATTCGTCAATTAAAAATTGCAATACAAAATGAACATGTTTTAAAAGAAATGGGATTTAGTAATGCCAGAAATTGTTTAGGGTATAGATTAGTTGTAAAAAATATTGAGAGAACAGGAGATCATGCTGCCTATATTGCAAAGGATCTTTTAGAATTTAAAAAATCAATTAAAAAAGAAATTTTAGATAAACTGCAGGAAATGAATGATTTTTCATTGACTGTGTTAGATGAATCGTGTTTGGCCCTATTCAAAGAAGATTACTATCAGGCTGAAAAAACTATCAAAAAAGTGGAAGAAATAAGCAAATATGAAAAGAAAGTTAGAGATGCATCAAAATCACTAAAAGAGGATGAGGAAATATACAGAGTTAGAAGATTAGCCGAAAATATAAGAAGAATTTCTGAATATGCTAGCGATATTGCAGAAATTGTGTTAAATATGAATATAGAAAAAACATTGAAAAAAATGGAATAAACTATCAAAATGGACAAAGCAATTCTGATCACATATGACAAAGAAGATGCCATAAATGAAGCAAAGGGATTATGTGAAGCTGCAGGATACGAAGTAGTTCATATTATTCAAGAGAATTATCTACAAAAACCAAAGTACGGGATTAGTGGAGGAGTATTAGAAAAACTACTAGAAATTGCAGATAAAATTAGACCAGATGTAATAGTATATGATGAAATTCTAAAACCCAGTCAAAATTATAATTTAGCAACGGAGTTACAAAGAGAAGTTTTAGATAGAGAGGGATTAATTCTTGAAATTTTTGAAAGTAGAGCATCTAGTGCAGAGTCAAAATTACAAGTAAAATTAGCACAACTAAGATATGAAATGGTTAGAGCAAAGGAAAAAGTTCGTTTAGCCAATATGGGAGAACAACCAGGGTTCATGGGAATAGGAAAATTTGAAGTTGATGTGTATTATAATGATATAAAACATAGAATGCAGACAGTAAAAAAGAAATTACAAAAAGCAGGAAAACAAAGGGAACTTCATAGGCAAGGAAGAAAAAGAATGGGATTTACAACAATTTCATTAGCAGGATATACATCTGCAGGAAAAACAACATTGTTTAACAAAACTACAGGTGAAGTAAGAACTCAAAGTAAAGAACTATTTACAACACTATCTACCACTACAAGAAGAATCATAATTAATCAAGAACCAGCTTTAATTGCAGATACAGTTGGTTTCATTAGTAAATTACCTGCATATATGATAGATGCATTCAAATCTACACTAGAGGAATTAACTTATTCAGATATAATTATTCTAGTAATTGACATAAGTGATTCACAATTAGAGTTAAGGAAAAAATTTGCAAGTTGTATGAGAACATTAGATGAATTAGGAGTCAGAAAAGAGAAAATCATTTTTACATTAAATAAATCTGATTTAATTAAAAAAGATCAAATTAATTATAAAATGGAATTACTAAATTTAATTGAAGATGAACAAGTAGTTTTAGTATCTTCAAAAACAGGTGAAAATATAAAAGAATTAAAAGAATTAATTCAAAAGATGATCATAAATCAAAATCCACATAAATATAAAAAAAATGATGAAAAAGGAGTTGTAAATACATTTGATAATTGAAGTTGTTAGAATAGGACAACGTGTTGTAAGAGATGATAGAGTTACAACACATGTTGCATTAGTATCAAGATCTTTTGGAGCAGAAAAAATATTCATGACAGAAGTGAATCCAGAAATTAAAGATACATTAGATAAAATTAACAATACATGGGGTGGAAATTTTGTTGTTGAATTTATTGATAATTGGAAGACAGTGGTAAAAAAGAAAAAAGAAGAAGGCTTTAAAATAATTCACCTATCGATGTATGGTCAAAAAATCAATGATGTTCAAATGCAATTACGTACAGAAGAAAAAATGCTAGTTGTAGTAGGAGCAGAAAAAGTTCCCAGAGAAATTTATGAATTAGCCGATTATAATGTAGGCGTAGGAAGCCAACCTCACTCAGAAATTAGTGCATTAGCCATACTATTAGATAGAATTCAAAATGGAGAACAATTTGAAAAAGTCTTCCCAGATGCCAAAAGGAAGATCATACCCACAAAAAATGGTAAAAATGTCGAAGTGAGTGAGACAAGGGATTAATAGTAGAAACTTGGGAGTGATTAGAGTTGGTAGACAAATACGAAGATCCTTTTGTTAGAATTGCATCAATGATTGGTGGTGACGAATATCTTAAAGTTGCAAGATCATTGTTGAAGGCAGAAGATGCAACTGATGAGGAAATTGCCAGTTCTACAGGTCTTAGAATTAACATGGTAAGAAAAGTATTGTATGATCTTTTTGGAAAATCTTTGATTACAGGTATTAGAGTCAAAGATGAAAGGAAAGGGTGGTTTGTCTACAGGTGGAGAACACGAAGAGAAGAAGTTGAACATTTTATTGAAAATCAAAAAAAGAAAATCGAAGAGAGATTACAACAAAGATTTGATTATGAAAATGCTTCTGACTTTTACCATTGTGGTAATGAAGATTGTCCAAGAGTTACATTTGAAGAAGCACTTGATGGTATGTTCAAATGTCCATCATGTCAAAATGTATTAAATATTAAAAAGAATGAAAAGTCTAGAAAAGCATATTCAAAGAAAATTGATGAAATTAAAAAAGATATGCAACAAACTTTTTGATCAGTTAAAAATAATCCACATACTAATTTAATGAATTAAAATCTAAGAGTTTTCATCCTCATCATCCTCATCATCCTCATCATCCTCATCATCCTCATCATCCTCATCATCCTCATCATCACATTGTTCCAATTCGATATGACTAGGAATTCCATCATCTTGGAAAAATATTTCAACACAAATAGTTGTATCCAATGTTGAAACTAATGTTTCAGCTAAATCTTTTGGAAAATTACCTAATCTTTGAGGATCAGCAGAATAACGATATTCAGTAATTTGTTCCTCATGATGAAAATCAATTTCAATATCACCATTGGTAAATTTTCTAACTTTAATTACTTCACCAAATACACTAGTAGTCAAAATTAATTTCCTTGATTAGAAACATCATTAGTAAGATTTTCAGCTAATTCCTCATAATGTTGTCGGGATTTTCCCAATTCATTTAGTTGAGATTTTTCAATTCCAGAAAGTTCTTCATCAACTTTTTTAGAAACATGTTGTAATCTTGCTTCAGCCATCATGAATAATTTGTTATTTTCTTTCCACAAATGTTCTGTAATATGATCAACGTAAAGTTGCATATCAGTAATTAATTTTTCAGAATTTCCAGATGAGAGATAATCTTTTGCAGATTTTTCCATTTCATTTCCAATTTCTCGTGATCGTTGATGATCCATCAACATCATTGCGATAGGTCCCATGTTAGTAGGCATCCCAGCTTGTTCTAATGCTGGAAATAATGATTTTTCTTCTTTAGTATGATGACATACATCAGTAAAATTTTTTGAGAAATCAATTACAGGAAGTAAAATAAATTCAGGAATTTGTTTTTTATCATTTAATAGTTGAATTGTAGATTGCATAGCTTTGATTACTTTTTCAATTAATTCATGATCTTTTCGAAGTGATGTAGTAGACATAATGATAAAAAATAAAATCCAATATCTATATCTTTATAATAAAAATAATTAAAAGATAGAAATTAGTTAACGAGTATTCGTTAACAATGGGTTTAACGATTAGATAGGCTGTTTGCTTTAACAAATGCCCAGATTTTTTTGGTCATCTCACTAGGAGCGATTGGTTTCTTTCCAAATACTTTTTCTACAGTCTCTTGACGACCTGCAAAACTAATGGCGTATCCTCCAAATGCTGGTTTCTTTGCTTTTGATTTAGTAGCAGCCTTTCTTTTAGGTGCAACTTTCTTTTTTGTTGCAGCCTTTCTTTTAGGTGCAACTTTCTTTTTTGTTGCAGCTTTCTTTTTTGTTGTAGCTTTCTTTTTAATTGCCAATTTCTTGTAATTTTATTTGAGATAAAGTATAAGAACTTACACTTTGGTATAGTTGAGTACAAGATAGTTTTTGAGCCTCTTAATTGATTTTAATTTTAATTTTGGAGAATTTATGATTTTTGCAAATCCTTTTCCTTGAACAAATGAGGTAGCATCATTTCCACCAATTAGATAAGGAGATAAGGTGACAATTAATTCATTAAAAATATTATTTTTAATAAATTCCCAATTTACAGTACCACCACCTTCAACTAAAACAGTTTTAATATTTTTAGTTGATAATTTTTTCATTAATAATTTTAGATTAACAGAATTTTCTCCAGCAACAATTATTTCAATAGGTAATTTTTTTAATTTTAATAAATTTGTATTAGTAATTTTTTTTGAAACAACAATTATAGTTGGAATTTGATTACTTGTTTTAATAATTTTAGAATTAATGGGTATTGTACCTTTAGAATCTAAAATAATTCTTATTGGATTTTTTCCTTTAGTATGACGTACTGTTAATAGAGGGTCATCTTGTAACAAAGTATTTTTTCCTATAAGAATTGCATCAACTTTTGATCTTAATTTATGTAATCTGATACTATCTTCTTTAGAAGAAAATTTAGAATCATTTGTTCTTGTAGAAATTTTTCCATCAATAGAAATTGCTGCACTCAAAATTACATGCATGTTATATTTTTCCATGTACAATCTTTCCTCCAATCATTACTGCCTTAATTGTTGATTCAGATGCTCTATGTACAATTGATGCATATGGATTATGCATTGGTTCTAAATCTAATGCATGTTTGTCAAGAAATATGCAGTCAGCTATTTTGGTTGTTTGAATAATTCCAATATCTTTTTTTAAAATTTTTCCAGCATTTACAGTAGCCATTTTAAGAATATCTTTTGGATTTATTCTCTTTTTTTTAATTCCCATTGTTACTTTCCAAAGAAAATCCATTTCACGAAATATGTCTGGAGAATTAATCATTACATTATCAGTGCCTAATGCTAATAGACATCCAGCTTTTTGCATTTTTTCAATATCAGGTATACCCTCGGATAGTGAAGAATTTGCTCTAGGACAAATTACAATTCCTCTAGTTTTCTTAGATGTTGCTTCTAGATCACTTTTTGAAGCGTGAGTCATATGAATTAAAAAATCAGGATTTAGGGATAATGCTCTAATTGTTTCAGATTTACCAGTTACTCTTTTAGATTTTTGTACACTTTCTTGAGTTTCAGAAGAATGAATTGCTCGTAATTTTTTTGTTTTAGAATATGAAGTTAATACCGAAGTACTATGCTCATTTGCACCACTAATACCAATTCCATCACATGTTTTAACTAGAGATGGAAGTTCAAGGAGTTTTTCTTTTGGAAAAGGAACATTATTTTTAATTTCAGAGGAATTTTGATGAAAATCTAGTCGTCCTAAAATAATTGAACGAATTGAAGTATTATCAGATACTTTTTTGAGTAAAACTGCTCCATCCATTCCCCCTTCTCTAAAATCAACAAATGTAGTTATTCCCTTTTGAATCATAGATTGACAAGTATTTTTCATAAATGTAGAAAGATTCTCATCAGATGTATTTTTTAATATTTTAGATTTTATTCCAAACATAGGATGAATTTTTTGATTGACTGTACTGTTTAGTGTAATATCTTTTCCAATGGAATCAGCAATATGTGTATGTGAATTTATAAATCCAGGAATTAATAATAACCCTTCACAATCAATTACATCTTTTTTGGAATTTGATTTAATATTACTATGAATTTTTTGAAATTTACCATCTTTAATTTTAATATCAACATTTTGAATAAAATCTAAATTTTCACCAGTTAAAGCACTGATATTTTTCAATAACATTATAATTCATAAACATCAGGTTTTTGTTTTCCTGAATCTCTAATATCACGTATAGTATCAAGCGATTTTGTGGCTAATTTCACTGCATCTCTGCTAGTTTCAGCATTTCCAATTCCACAATTCAAAGAAATGTTATCATCATTTTTAATCATATTAATAAAATTTTGAACTGAATTTTTTGCGTCTTTACTTGCAACTACCATATAATTATCACCACCCATAAAAAATGTGAGAGAATTTTTTTCAATAAAGTATCTTCCAATTTTGGAATATAATTCAAAAATTTTTAATGAAATTTCATATGGAGAATTATCTTTTCTTTTTGATTTTAAATCATCAACATCTAAATGCATAATTGATACATTGAATTCTAATTGATTATCAATGAATCCAAAAATATTATGTTCTTCATTTAATATTACATTATTTTGTTTACCATCATAGGCTTTTAGATTAGCTTCAAATGGTGTATTTCCATAACCAATTGAAATAGTTAAACTGATTTGAAATAGTTTTTTGAGTGATTTTTGAATTTCCACATGATCATCTAAAGTAAGACCATTAGATACAACAAAAAATTCATCAGACTTGTTTAAAAATACTAAACAATTTTTTGCAGAAAATAATTGTTGAACTTGTTTGTAAAATGATGCTTGAAGCATCTGCAGTTCATGTTCTCGATCACTACCTAAAGTTAAAGTCCAAGGTCCATATTCAGTAATTTTTAAGATACTGAGTTGAATCATTTTTGAATTTTTTCCAATTCTTTAGAAATTTTAACTAGTGCCTCAATAGATCTCTCTGCAACAGGTCTTATTCTAGCATAAGCATGTCTTTCTTGCATTCCGGGACCAGATATTCCTAAAGATACAGGTTTTTGATATTTTAATGATAAATCAGTTAAAGATCGAGCAGTTGCATGTGATATTACTTCATCATGTTTTGTTTGACCTTTAATTATAGCACCCAAAGTTGCAACTCCATCAATATTCTGATTTTGGAGTAATCTATCAACAAGTATAGGCATATCATAGGCTCCAGGAACCATACATACATGGGAAATAGTAAGTTGCATAGAATTAGCCTTTTCTTTGGCAACTTCCAACATACGGGATGTTATCTCTTCATTGAATTCTGAAACTACAATAGCGATATTCATAATTAATTCACCTTAGCATATTCCAAAAGTTCTTTTCCATCAATTAGTGGAATTCCATTTTGTTTTCCAAATTTTTCTGCTTTATCAACAGATAATGCAGAATATGTTTCAGCATCCATCATTTCACAAATAGCTGTTACAGGTGTTAATCCTGCAATTTGAGTTAGATAAACTGACATTTCAGTATGACCCTGACGTGATGCCAATAATCCTTCTGATGCAATTAGTAACGGTACATGTCCAGGAGTTTTAAATGAAGATACAAATTTTTTCTGTTTATTATCAACTTTATAGATATTTGCCATTTCCATTATAGTTAATGCTCTATCCTTATCAGTAATTCCTGTATAAGTTTGATAATGATTTACAGATAATGAAAATGTTGGATAATCACCATAAGGAGCTAAACCCATTATCATTTCTTTATTTGATATTGATGAGTTGGATAAAATATCATGCATGTATTGTAATTCAAGGGATTTTGCAAAATTATTTTCAAGTGCTATACAAAGTAAACCACCGGCATTTTGACGCATTCGTGCAACATGTTCAGGAGTAATTAATTCTGCTGCCACAACCATATCAATTTCATTTTCACGTCCAGCTGAGTCAAATAGCAATACAAATTCTCCACGTTTAAGAGATTCAAGTCCAGTTTCAAGTGACATATACAAAAATAATTTCAATCTAGGTATATAGTTTACTAAAAAATGAGTAATTACCACTATAGTAGTAGATAATTAGCCTTGTTTTAAAATATACTTACCGAGAATGTCAGTTTCAATATTAACCTTATCTCCTACTTTCTTAGTATGAAAATTTGTAATTTCAATAGTATGAGGAATTAATGAAACAGAAGCCAATGTTTTTTTAATATCAACAACAGTTAAACTAA
>Ga0233433_10003859_pt1 | contig 11815 bp, 11 predicted proteins | sample SI_122_August201_5_FD_179868 | JGI IMG/M metagenome (GOLD analysis project Ga0233433, IMG submission 179868) | Seawater microbial communities from Saanich Inlet, British Columbia, Canada - SI_122_August2016_100_MG | ecosystem: Environmental > Aquatic > Marine > Inlet | place: Canada: British... | reverse complement strand
GTTGGAAGTTCCTCCAAATTCTTTAATCTATACACAGACGGAAGGGACGCATAAATTACATCACTAAAAACTATAGATGGTTTTTCATACAGAGCTGCCTCTAACCCAGATGTACCCGCAATTGTAATTAACATTTTACAATGTTTTAAAATATTTTCTTGACTAATTGAAGGATGAATTAATTTAACATTTGGTAACTCCATTATTTCTTTATAAAATTCAATATTTCTCCAAGCAAGAATTTTTTGCATGGGGTGTTCTTTTACAAATAATTGAAAATCAATTGGTAGTGATTTTGCGATATTTGTAATAACTTCAAGCTGATTTGTATAAAATGTTGCAGGAATTAATGTCGAGCGTTCGGGATCTAATGAAAGTGGAAAATAAATGAAATTTTGATTATAATCTAAATTAGTTGAAAAATTATTATCAATGAATTTCTTTCTATATCTTAATTTTAGAGGAAAAGTTCCTTCAAGGTAAATTACTTTACTTAAAAATTTTCCATAATTAGAGTAATAATCTCTATATTCACTATTAATTATTAATGATAAATATTTCAAAGCACCTTTTATCCATATTTTTTTAGAATTACGAAAGTTTTTTCTAAATGATGATTGTGAAGAAGAAATTATTTCTATTGCTTCGCGTAAATCTTTAAAAGATTTTTCATCTTTAATATCAGATTTTTTTGAAAATTCTGAATAATCATATTCCTCTGAAATAGTTAATCTGTTTTCAAACCTTGTCTGACCCAACATTAGAACTTTAATTCCCTTGGCAACACATATTTTTTTTAGAATTTGACCATTGCTTAGATCTGTTATTCTAATTGCAAAAAAATCAGGATTTGTTTGATCAAGAATTTTTTCAAAAAATTTACATTCCTGTTCAATAATTACTAAAATTTCATCATAAGTGAATTTGTAATATTCATTATACTTGTAAAAATGAATGTCACTGTAAATAATTTTCCAAAGATCAAATTTGTATTTTTTTTCAATTTCTGCCAAATATTGAAGATCAGGTTTTTTTTGGGATTTATCAAAACATTCACGAAAGTACCAAATATTTTTAAAATCCACAAATTTTTGTTCTTCATAAAATTTTTTTCCCCTATTTACATCGATTACAGCTGAAATTTCATAATTATACTTTTTTTGTAAATATGTGGCCATTCCAAAATGTTGTGAAAAAACATCTAACCACAATAAAATTTTTTCAGCCATATTTGTTTAATAAAAATCATCAAAGTTTTAAATATTTAAAATAGACAAATTAAGTTTTTTACCTTTAATACACAATATGTTAGTATAATTTTTTTTATTTTCATTATATTCCAAAATAAAATCAGATATAATAATTGGTTCAATTTTTTTAGAAATTTTATTTAAATTAAATAATTCAAAATTCTGTTCCCTCAACGATAACAATAGTTCTTCAGGAATATTTCCAAATTTTTTGATCCATTTAGGAAAATATTCCAGTAATATTACAAAATCATTTAAGTTTTTGATAAGATTTGATGCTCCAGATATTGCAGCACCCTCCACACCTTCAATATCCATTTTAATAAAATTAACAGGTTTTTGAAATTTTTCAAAATATTCATCTAATTTAATGACATCAATTTCAATACTATCTCTCTTATCTTCAGAATCAAAAATCCTATGACTTGCAAAATTTCTTTTTGAAATATATAATTTAGTTTTACTTGTTTTATCAGAAACTGCTTTTTGAACTAATGTTACATTATCATGTTTATTTATTTCAATATTTTTTGAAAGTAATTTGAAATTAGATGGATCTGGTTCAAATGAAAAAACCTGACCTCCTTTACCAACTAATTTGGCAAGAATAATACTATAAAGACCAATGTTTGCTCCTAAATCTACTACATTATCATCTTTTTTGATAATTTTTTTTAAACAATCGATCTCAAATTTGTCATAATTATCTTTTCTTATAGATAACAATAGAGAATCCTCTTTATCAAGAAAAAGTTTTTGACCGTCAATTTCAACATATTCTAAATGAATGTCAGATCCAATCTTTGAAAGCAGTTCTTCATACAAATTTACAAATTTTTGAGATTTCCCTAATCCTAATTTTGCACCATAACCTGCAAATTTTTTAAATAACATGATTCGATTCATTTTAAACTAATCTAAGTCTTAGAAAGTTTGATTAAATTGTTTACTATCTAAAATGATTATACAATATTATTAACAAAAAAATTTGAAATTATTTAATCAAGTATAATATGTATAGTTAAATATCAAACAACATCTGAATGTTTTTAGTATGAATTCTAATAAAAAACTAAATATATTATTTATAATAATTGATTCGCTCAGATCTGACAAATCTTATGGAAATACAAGAAAATGTATTACATCAAATTTAGATAAAATGATAAAAAATGGAACATAGTTCACACAAGTAATTTCACCTTCATTACACGTTTTAACTACTTCTAATGACATACCATAAATAATTTTATTATTTTTTTGTAGTTCTAGTATAGATTATTTTGTAAACCATTTTTCCCCAATTTCATCACAGAATAAAATATCAGTATTTTTTTGATCTTGTTTTTTAGAAATATATGATGAAACTTTATTTTTATCAATTTTATTTTCTAAATTAAAATTCTCAGTATTAAATAAAAAATAACTTTTCAATTCATTTTTTTTTAATAACTGCAACATAATTAACGACATCAAAATTTTCAGGATTGTTTTTAATAATGTCATATGAAATTTGATTTTGAGAAAATTCATAGTTACTAATTGAAACATATTTTTGTTTAAAGAATCGTTCAAAAATAAATGTTAAAATTTTAGAATGAGGTATAATATTAATAGGTCGTAATAATTTTATAAATTTTAATTTAAAATCATTTTTAAATTGTTTCTCTTGAGATATCTTAGAAGGTCTTAAAATTTGTAAATATAGATCAACATGAAAATATTTAGAAAGTTCTGAAATAAAATCATCTTTAGAATAATTAATTTTTGTATTATTAGATAATTCATTTTTTTTTAAATAATTAAAATTTGGAATAGAAAGAATCCCAATTCCATTAGGTTTAAGAATTTTTTTAAATAACGATAATAATTTAATATGATCCACAAATAAAATCGTATCAAGTGAAATTATTCCATCAAAAGTATTTGGTTCAAAATTAAAATCTCGTTTGATACTAAAATCAATTGAATTATCTTTAATTTCACGTATTTCATATAAATTGTTATCAACATTAAAATGAAAAACTTGTGAAGCATTGGAATCAAGTAAAATTTCAGAAGCTGTAAATGCAACTGATGAAATATGATTATAATCTAACACAGAGCCATTAACAAATTTTGAAGCAAATTTGTATTTTGTTAAATTTTCTAAAAAAGGATTAGTAGAAATCCAAGGAAAATCTTTATCAGATAACAAATCATGTCATTTTTGACATAGACAAATATAAGTGATATTTTGGAAAAAAACATGCATGAATTTAAAAATACCATATTATTACAAGGGCCAATTTCAAAGTGGACCAAACATATTGTAAAAGAATATAGTCAAAAACATCCAGATGCACAGATTTTGATTTCTACATGGACAAATGAAAATATTGATGATATTCCATGTGAGGTAATTTTTTCTGAACCACCATGTATTACTAAACCATTCAAATCAACGGTAAACTATCAAATAGTAGGTACACAAGCAGGATTAAAAAAAGTGAAAGGGAAACAGATTATGAAATGTAGAACAGATCAATTTATTCACAATAAAGAAATTTTTCATATTTTTGAAAATTTTTGCCCAATTGAAAAAATTATGATTCCAAATTTAGGTACTTATGAACAAAGAGAATACAGAACATCTGATTTTTGTCAAGTAGCAACAAAATCTAATTTACTAGAATTTTGGGAAAAAAATTCACTGTTTGATGGAAAAAACCCTATTGATGGAGGCACATATCTTACTGAAAATTATGTGCTAAATATTAAAAATGAGAAGTTAGATTGGAAAAAAGCATTAAGAAAATATTTCTTTGTAATAGATTTTCACAAAGACTTTCAAATTGAATGGGAAAAAATTAATTATAATTACACGTATCAAGAAACATATTCTAGAGCATTACAAAAACGAGTTATAACAGATCTCGGAAATATTTAATGTTATAATTTAAAAAAATTCAATTTTTTTTAGTAAATTAGCTTATATAAGAATTCAAGAATTAAGGGATATTGAAAGAAAATAATAGTGAGTTAAAATTTCAAAATTTAAAAGAATTCATTAAAAATAAAATTCATACCATAATTAAAAATGAATATTTGCAATACTCAAGAAATACAAAAATTGAAAATCTCTCACCAAAAATTGATCAAATTACAAACGATATAATATCAAATTTAGAAAAATGGATGCAAGAAGAAATACCTGAAAAATACAAAGAATTTGTTTTTACAGCCATAAAGGATGAAAAATGGTCTGAAATTATTGAAGCTTTTAAGCAAGAAGTAGTTTTTGGGACTAGTGGTATTAGAGGAAAAATTATAATTTCTTTAGATAAAAAAAAATCTGAAAATGAACTAATATCATTAAATGAATATGGATTTGAATCAAAAATTTTGAGAGGTTACAATTCAATTAATGAAATAACAATGACAAAAAATATTTTGGGATTAATAAATTATATGAATAAAAATAATATGTCAAAAATTGTAATTGGATATGACTCAAGAATATCTAGTAAACTATTTTCTAGATTAATTGCAAGTATTTTTCTTAAAAAAGGTTTTTTTGTTATACTATTTGATGAAAATAACTCATTACCAGAATTATCTTTTGCAGTGACTCATTTTAATGCAGATATGGGTATTGAAGTTACTGCTAGTCATAATGATAAACGTTACAATGGTTACAAGTTAATTACAAGATCAGGTTCACCTCCATCTGCTAAAACTAGGGGAAAAATTTCAAAGGAAATTTTTGGAAATAAAGAAAAAATTCTTTACGAATTATTTTCAATTAACATGAGAGAGGAAATATTTGAGTTATTTTCAAAAAAAATTACAATAATAAAAAAATCTCAATTAATTCATTCAAAAAATGAACCTGAAAATTATCACGAGCAATATTTAAAACAAATAGAAAATTTTCTTTTTGATAAAAATATAATTAAAAAATTTTCATCAAAAATATCTTTAGGTTATTCTGCATTACATGGGACAGGATTTTATTCATCAAACAAATTACTGGGAAACCTTGGAGTAAAAAATATAAAATATATTTCAAAAATGATCTCTCCCGAACCATTATTTCCATTATTTGATTCTAAACAAATTCTTGATCCCAGTGATAATAACACTTCAAAAGTAGTAGTAAATGCATTCATAGAAGAACATGGCCAAGAAATATTTGATCAATTAGATATTCTAGTTTACACAGATCCTGATGCAGATAGATTAGGCATAATTGTTAATGTTCCAGATACAGAAAAATCCATTTATGGAAAATGGAAATTATTAAAAGCAAATGACGTTTGGCTCTTATTTTTATGGTATATACTAGAATTTTTATCAAATTCTAAAAATAAAATCTTTAATCCAACTGATTTTTTTATTGTAAAAAATTTTGTTACATCTGATTCTTTACTAGATATTGCAAAAAAATATGAAATAGAATGTATTAATGGAAAAGTTGGTTTTAGTGATTTAACAGAGATTGTAAAAAAAAAATGGAAAGATCGTAAAATCAATATCGGCATGTTTGAAGAAAGTTGTGGATTTGGTGTTGCTGGTAACTTGGATAAACAGTTCAGCAAATCCCACATTCTTGAAAAAGATGCAATGTTATCTTTAGCACTGATCATTGAAATTCTTTCTTTTACAAAATCTCAAAATATATCTTTATCAGATATTTTAAATAAAATTTATCTTGATAATAATGGATTTTTTACAACTTATAGAAAAGAATTACCTGAAAATGATGTTTTTGAAGGGATTCAAATGGAATTTTATTTAGAACAGATTTTGAAAAACATAGAAAATTTCTGTATTAAAATTAATCAAAGAATTAAAGATAATAATCCTATGATAATTGGTGATTTTCAAATTTCTAAGATTGAAAAATATTCAACTGGAAGATACGACAAAAAATTTTGGACGGGTTTCCCAGATGAAGGGATTAGATTTTTTCTCGGTTCAGAAATAAATCATATCACTGTTCGTTTGTCTGGTACTGAACCTAAACTCAGAATTTTTATTCAATACAAAACAGATAAACTTAACAAAAATAATATTTTTGAAAAAAAACTACATGCAGAAAATCTTGTAAAAAAATTATCTGATGAAATAATAAAAATGATGGATTTGACTAAACTAAAGTAGAATTTGAATCATAGTCATATTCTTTTAAAAAATCATTTATCTCTTCTGGGCTTCCTAAAGCCCACATTTTCTCTACTGGAAAAGTAATAATTTTCTTTTTAGATTTTGCAAATAAATTGTAAATTGGAGTAACATAAAACTCATTATTGAATTCCATACCCTGTTTTATCATTTGATTTGCATATTTGACAAATTCTTTTCCTTTTTTAAAATAATGTAATCCAACTGTTGCTGTTTTACTGATAGGTTGTTTTTCTGCAGATTTTATTACATAGCCTTGATTATCAAGTTTGACATAACTACATTTGTTGGAGGTGTGTTCTTCTGGAAACACCATGACACATCCATCGATTGTTTTTTTTCTAATATTTTTGTTAAAAAATTCACTATTCCATTTTAGATAATGATCTGTATCTGAAATGATTAATTCATCATCATTATCGATTAATTCTTTAGCTTCTAAAACTGATTGAAGAGTTCCTTTGGTTTGGTAATCAATAGAAATAATTTTACAATCTGGAACAATTTTTTTTAATAGTTTATCAATTTTGAATTTCTCCATATGCTCTTTTTTACAGCAGAAAATAAAATTTCCTTCTAATCCTAATGTGTCAATTGACCACTCTACAATGGCTTTTCCTAAAACCTCCACTAGTGGTTTTGGATATGGATCAAATTTTTGTAATCTGATGCCTTTACCCGCCATGGGCATTACGATATTAATTTTTTTCAACCTCCATCCAAAATTTTTGTAATTCTAATGGATAATTGGTGCAAATTCCATCAAAACCCAATTTAATTAACCTAAACCACTCTGAACGAATTTCATCCATAGAACTTGATGTTATCAATTCTCTTGAAACAGAATATAGTATTTTGTTTTGTTTATGAAGATTTTCAATATTTTGTATAGAATACCAATTTTCTTTAATTTCATCACACCATAAAATCTTTGCAGAATGTTTATTTTGAGGAGTCATATTTGCATAGAATCCAACATATTGATTATCAAAAACAGAACACATCCTTTCAAAATCTGAATCAAAAATAAAGAAATTTTTTAATTTGAATTTATTTACTAATTCAAAAATATTAGGTAAAACTTCTAATTCTTTGATATGTAGAGCAATTAAAGAATCTGATTTTGATAAGATAGGACAAATATCATTAAAAAGAATACCTTTTCCAGTATGATCATGAGATAAATAAATCCCAGCAGAACTATTTCTAAGATCTAATTCCATTGCTAATCCTAATTCTGCAAAATAAGATATTCCTTCAAATGAATGTTCTTGGGAATTCATCAATGCACGATGAGCAAAAATTTGTTTCATTTTTTTATTATATATTTATCATTTACATCAGAAGGTGTTTTAATAATCATGAATTCAACATCTTCTAGAAATTCTGGATCAACAACTTCATTTGGTTCAATTAAAAATATATCACCTTTTGAAAAAATTGTATTATCAATTTTTACTTTGCCTTTTACAACAAGAGTGATTTCATTTGCAATTTTGTGATAGTGTTTATCCCATGGATCATTTTTTTTGTGTTTAGCATACCCTGCTTCAAATTCTTTTGTACGTAATGCTGAAGGTTCAAAATCACCAATAAACCATCCACCTTTCATATCTTTATAAGAAAAAACTTTCATTGATTATCTGTTTATTAACATATGGGTATAATAGATTTTGGATGAATGTAATTAAAATAGGATATCATAAGTCTGTAAATTTATGAAATTAGGATTAGTTATTTCAATGTATGATGAAATAGAAGAAGTAAGAGAGACAATAATATCAGTTAAAGATAATTGTATCGTTGTTACTATTCAATCAAACCCTGGAGAAAAAAGTAAAATCTTAGATGATAAATTATGTGATGAATACCTTCTACTTCCAGATCTTGCTGGCAGTAGAAAAGAATATCAAGAAATGGTTGAAAAATTTAAGAAAGGCGAACCTTTGCCAATAGCACCATTTGCAGTTACAAGAAATTTCAGTAAAGGATTTTCATTGATAAAAAAAATTGATGTAGATTATGTAATTGCAATTGAAGGAGATACAAAATTAAAAAGTTTTGAGGGCGTGTTACAAATTATAGAAAAAATGGAAAAAACAAGGAAACTAGTCGCCTGTACGAGAACTTTGGGCTATACTTTACATGATATGAATGGTAGATTAGAAAAATATCAAGACAGAAATACAACGGATATCATGCCACAGTTCTTTATTGTAAATATCAAAGCGATAAAACAAGGATTATTTTGTAATATGGAAGTCACTAATCCATATACAAGTGAAGTTTGTCTTGGAGATGAGATTAAAAGATATTGTAAAGATAATGAATTGGAATTTTTTAACACATGTTATATAATTTCAGATTATGCATATCCGCGAAATATTAAAGGTTTGAAATATAATCCAGAACAGGTTAGCAAAATACCTCAATGTTTAGAAGGAATTATTACAAGTATAAGAAAGAATTCTAATAAAAAAACAAATAATTTAATTACAAAAGTTTTTAAAATTTATTTTAATTTAAGAAAATAGTTTAATTTCATTTTTTTTATTGTGGGTATTATTACTAATGTATGTGCCATTGTAATTTTTTATTTAATAATATTCAAAATTTATTTTTTTAATCGACTCTATTTTTTTCATATTCTGCATCTGTGTGGTATTTCATTTTTTCTTTTATACCATTTTTCAATTAGATTTTTTGTATCCCTTGTAATTTTTTCTCCTTTATTCAAATGTGCAATTGCATATCATTCATTTTCTAAAATCTCTATTAATTCCATTGGACCTTTAGGATCTATCAGATATTATGGAGAATTTCAATAAAAATAGAACTTCCCTCTTTCACTCGTAAAAAGTTGTCTAATTCACGTTATAATCCAGATTATGTTTTGTTGGAATTTTGTTTTATCAAATTTGTTATAATCTCCATTATTCCAATAGAGAGAAATCACAGAGTCAAACTGTTACGATGTTATGGTGTGTCAATCACTTTTAGAGACAATCAAATGATTTTAAAAAATGGCAAACATTCCTACGAAAAAATATATGAAATTATCAGTCATATTCATAAATTTTTTTCAAATTGTCTATCTTTTAATTTTCCAATTGGCATTTCAGCGGCATAAAATGTACAACAAGATAAAATTGTTCCATTATATCTTAATGTAACCCGTTGGAATGGTTGAGCACATCTAAAATCACCTTGTAATTTTGTTTGTTCAACTTGCTCATTTGTTTTTTTACCAAATCCATCCATAATTCCTACTAAATCCTGTATTCCAATTGAATCAGCTTTACCTTCCCAAAATTTTACAAAATCTTCTAACTCATTTTTATTTACATCTGTTTTTACAAAATTTACTCTTAATGTTGGCAATTTCAAACCCATTTCATTTCTTATTTCTAAAAATCTTAGAATATTCTTTATTACTTGATCATAATTTCCTCCTGTTCTTATTTTCTCATATGTATTTTTAGTAACTGCATCTAGTGAGACTTGTAATCTCAATAATCCTGAATTGATTAAACTTTTAATCATGTCATCAGATAACAAAGAACCATTTGTACTGAAATAACTATCTATAATTCCAGCTTGATGTGCATATGAAATGAATTTAACAATATCTTTTCTGATAAGCGGTTCATTAATGTAATTTAATCGAATTGATTTGAGTCCTTTGGAAACTCCATGATCTATTACTTCTTTAAAAACTTCAAAATCAAACCAAGTTTGTTTCCCTTTTCCTTCAGTTGATTCCTCATTCCATGTACACATGGGGCATGTAAAATTACAGGAATAATTTAATTCAAAATCAATTTGAAGTGGAAAATCAGTCACTAAATTTAATTTTGTGGCTTCTTCCCATTCTTTTCTATATTCATCATATTTTTTTGGATCAATTGCATTTCTAACATCGGCATTTACGTCGGGTTTAGAAATTACTGTAGTTACTTCTGTTTTTTTCAACTTAATCAACAAAACATTTGTTTCGGCATATAAAAGTGAATTATATTTATTGTAGATAAATTGAATGAATTTAATTTAATTATTAAAAATTAATTAAAATTCTATTTAGGCTTGATTTCATTAATTATAGAATTAACTAATTTTTTTGTTTTTTCGTCAATAAAATAGGTTAAAACCAAATATCCAAAAAGTCCCAATCCTACAAATAATAAAAGATTAGGAACAAAATGAATCAAACTTGGATTAAATTCTAAAAATTCTAAAGATAAGTAATATGAAAAACCTATAGTAATTATACTTACAAAAATATATTTTATAACAGGTTTAATTTCTAATTTGAATTTAAAATTCTTTTTTATTAAAATATAAAAGTAAACACTAAAAGGAATTTCAACACCAAGCCAAACAATGGACCAATATACAACCAGTTCGGAATCTGTACTAGAAGAAGAAACTAACAGCAAAACAATTGTTAAAGAAATTAAATAAAGAGAGTATTGAATTACTCTAATTGAAAAGACTGTAAATAACTTACTCTTGATGTAATCTTTAAAAGTTGCATTTTGATTAGTATCAACTTTTTCAGATCCTGTTAAAAATTGTGCAAATGGTGCAGTGAATGTAAAAAGGATTGTACGAAAAGTCATAAAAATTATTGCAGGGTAAGCGTCCACATATAATGGATTTACTGCATATGCGCCAGGCTTTGCAAAAAAGATTGAAATAGTTGCTAACGGAATTGCAACAAAAGAAAGCAATAGAATATTATTTTGTATAATACTACCCATCTCTTTTCCTTCTAATAATTTTGGATATACCGCAGTTGAAATTGATGATGCATTACTACAGAATTTTGAAATAATTATAGCAGTTCCATAAAAGGTTAAACCAAGAACAGACCCAGTGATTATACTAAAAATTACAACATCGGAAGCTGCTAAAATGGAACCTAATCCAGGATAAGAAGGTAACCAAGAAAATTTAAACCATTTTTTAATATACGAAATTTTAATTTCATCTCGTATTTTTTCTTTACCAAAAATTAGTAAGAGTGCAATACTAGGAATATAAGAAAGGGTAACTGCATAAATTACTCCCAATACTCCCATTTCAAACCAATATATTGCAACAAACAATAATGGGATTTTACTAATTTCTAAAATTAGTGTTCCATAGCTTATTGCATGAGGCTTCCAACCATAATTAATTGCAACTAAAACATTATTTAGAAAAATCATAGGGATTAAAATGAATGAAGATAATAGAATTTCTTTGTCTGCATCTAATTGATCACTTAAAGAAAAAATAATTATTAGATATAGAAAAATTCCCATACAAGAAAATAATCCACTTGACAAAATTGCAGTTTTGCCTGATTCAATTCCTCTTGCAACTTCTCGTGTAACCCAATATGTGACAATGGGTAG
>Ga0233433_10003858_pt1 | contig 11817 bp, 14 predicted proteins | sample SI_122_August201_5_FD_179868 | JGI IMG/M metagenome (GOLD analysis project Ga0233433, IMG submission 179868) | Seawater microbial communities from Saanich Inlet, British Columbia, Canada - SI_122_August2016_100_MG | ecosystem: Environmental > Aquatic > Marine > Inlet | place: Canada: British... | reverse complement strand
GGTATGCGGTCATTATTCAGGGTATGAGCCGCCGCGAAGCGGCACGGATGTTTGGCGTTGATCGACGCACGGTCGATAAGATGTTGAGCTTTCCGGAGCCCCCCGGGTATCGCCGCAAGAAGAGGCCCGCCCGTCCCAAGCTTGATCCGTTTGACGGCATTATCGACCAGATTCTTGAGAAAAATATACAGAACATCGGAATCTGGGTCAACGCCCATGTCCGCCGATACTATCCTTTCGGCAAACGTGCTATGATTGGCACCGGAGGAACACGCCATGCCACCCCGTCTACCCCGTAAGAAAAGCTACATTGGTCTCGGGGCTGTTTATCTGTGGTGCATATTTCTCGCCATCACCATAGAGATGCAGGCATTGCCAGTTGCTATTTAAGTAACTATATAAACTCATATTTTTAGCCTCGGTGGAGGATATGAATTGGATTTTGCGACCATATTAGGGCTTTTAGGAGGCGTTACTGTTGTAATTTTCGCCATTGGTGAGGATGGAAACTTTGCGCAGTTTGTAAATGTTCAAGGATTTATCATTGTCCTTGGCGGTACATTTGCCTCCACAATGGTAAAATTTCCAATCCAAAATTTTTTCAAGGCTATTCCTGTTGGATTGAAAGCGGTCGTAACAAATACAAAAATCAGCCCAGTTGATCTTATAAATCAAGCCATTGAACTCTCTGATACGTGCCGAAGAGATACAAGAAAACTGTTGGCCGTAGAAGAGCATTTAAAGCAAATCAAAGACCCCTTCTTCAAAAAGGGCTTGCAGATGTGTGCCGATGGCCGAGATTCGAACTATATTCGTGACTTTTTAAATGCCGAAATGGATCTAAGTATTGTTCGTCAAGAGAGTAGTATAAAAATATTCTTTTCCATCGCGGAAGCAGCGCCTGCGTTTGGAATGTTTGGTACCCTCGTAGGGCTTATTCAAATGCTAAGTAGCCTTGAGGACCCAACGACGGTTGGAAAAGGCTTAGCGGTTGCGCTACTAACTACAATGTATGGCGTTCTTGTTTCTTATTTGTTTGCCCAGCCCATCGCAGAAAAACTGGATCAAAAATTATCGGCAGATGCTGGGAATAGGGTCTTGGTTATAGAGTGTGTCTGTATGGTCCAACAACTAAAAAACCCAACAGAAATGTACGATATATTAGAGGCATATCTGCCTGAAAACTTAAGAAGAAGCGTCTCTACTGGAGAGCCCTCGCCAGAAAAAGGCCAAAAGTGAAATGGCACGAGTTTCCAAGAGAAAGGATTTAAGCTCGGGGTGGCTGATGACATTCACGGATATGCTTATGCTTCTAGTTGTGATGTTTGTTTTATTTTTGTCATTTTCTGAGATAAATTCAGATAGTTTTAAGCAAAATGCGGGCGCGATATCAGAGGCATTTAATCAAGCTCCCTCGACGTCTTTATTGCCTGGTTATTCATCCGTAGTAGATCTTTCTAGAAGCAATATAAATGTCGAAAGCATGGGATCGCAAGCAGGCATAAATACCATCGAAAAGAACGAGAAAAAAACAATCGACTTTGCAGAGCGAAAATATAAAGAAGATGATGACTTTAAAGAAAAAGAGGCATATATAAAAGATTATGAAAGAGAAGAGAGGCAAGAAAAGCTGGCCTTCATTAAAAAGAAAATTGATCAAAAATTAAAGAATGACGCTAACCAAGAGAAGCTAAAATTAATAAAAAAGAACATTAATCAGAAATTAAAGAATGATGTGAATAAAGGGAAACTTGAAATAATTGAGCGTAATAAGCAGGTTATTTTACGATTTCCAGAAAAAGTAACATTCCAAAGTGGCAGCGCCGAGCTAAATGAAAATATTAAATTAGTTATTAAAAGAGTTCGGAATATTGTTAAAGAATCACCCGAATTGAAAAAAATTGTGGTGGCTGGTCATACAGACAACGTTCCAATATATAACGAATTCTTTTCATCAAACTGGGAACTATCAGCAGCTAGGGCTGTCTCTGTCGTTCACAGTTTACTAGAAACCTCCCAAATTGATACAAAACTCGTGATGGCGGTTGGCTCAGCTGATACAGAGCCCATCGCGCCAAATACTGATTCTGTAAATCGGGCGGCGAACCGGCGGGTTGAGATCAAGCTTGAGTTTTGAGTTTTCCGAGCGAAGGCAACGGCATTCCCCTGTTCAACACGACTTTTCCATTTACGCAGCGCTGTTTTCAATCGGTCTTGGACGCTGTTTTCAATCGGTCTTGGACTGGGTCACACACTCCAAGGTATTTTCCGACAAAGGCACCTTGCCAAACGCAACACAACGCGTGGGCGGACGTTATTGTGACCGTAGCCACCGCATTTGGGCGCTGATGGTGCATTGCACCGCTTTGTGTACGGCATGAAACTGATGGTAGCCGGCAATCTTTTTAATAAGATCACTGCCCGTATTTTCAAAGACCATAAAGCCGCGCAGCATTGACAGCAGACGTGTTTTATCGAACACGCCGTTGATGAGTATTTCCAATTCAGGCACACCTTTTGATTCAATGTTTTTTCCATGGCCGTCGCTTACGCCTACCAGTCTATTTCCATGTACGCAATTAGCTTTTGGGGACTTGGCATCGCGTCTCTCTGGATATTTGTGCTCGCCCGCAAGCACTTGGATAGAAGCCTGCTCCTCCTCGTTTTTGCGGCTTTGGGGGCTATGTTGGCTGAACTCCAGCTCATCAGTTTCATGAAGAATGGCATCCTTGAGGAAACCCTTCGTTCGGGACTAGTTGAAAAAAATGTCGATCTGTTCGATTACGACAAGTTCTTCAATCATATATTTTTCGGTGCCTTCAAGAGCTCATTTGCAAGCCGTGAATTCTCAACTCTGACATTGAACCTTTTTATGATTGGCATTGCGGCTTCGTACATTTGGCAGATTGGATCAAAAAATCTTGGCGCGGCTGGCCGATCCACAGCAATCTCTTTTCTAGGTGTCTTGCTTATTCTTACCCTATGCGCGACAGGGCCGACTTGGAGATATCCAATCGCTCAGATCGTCTATGACATATTCGGAGCCGGGTTTTTCAAATCAGCCAATTATTATGGCATTGTATTTACTGCGTTACCTACAGCGGCATTGCTGGCAATGTTGGTCAGCCATATGCAATCGTGGATGCGTCTGGGCGGCATTGCGATTCTTGTTGGCCTGATCATCCTGACGCATACCGAAAGGCTGTATCGTCAATTTGTCTATTACGGTGCAGGTCAATCGTTCCGCCAAACCTTTGATTCGCCATCCCTTGTCAAATTGGCCGACGTCCTGGTGAAGGAACGGGTGCGCGCGGTCACAATTGTTCAAGATGACCATGCCTTCAGAAAATTTAACCAGCTAATGCCGCGTCTTTACTCTTGGCCCTTGTGGGCCTCAGGGGGCCAAACTGGCGATGGTTTTTCCCAGATCGTCATGCGGCGAGGGTGGGAGGTGTTCAAAGCGGTGAACACCGTTAATATCTGGAACCAAATGTGGCAGATAGAGTTCCCGATCAAAGATGAACTCGTATTTGATCAAGCCACACGGTGTATTACCCAGCAACATCCGATCCGATTGTCAGCCGCTTACAATTTGGCATTTCTTGCGTACAGCAATGTCGGCTACGTCGTTTCGAATTTCGTGCTCGAAAGCCCAGAGTTGGAGCCGATCACGCCGGCTGAGAAATTGCCCGAGACAAAGCGGTGCGGTTCCCTATCGCAATCGGCCATCAATGAAGTGCTCGGCAACAACCAAACGATCCCAGTTCACGTATACCGGCTCAAATCTCATGGCGACAGGTACTTTATTTCCCGACAGGTTCTTATCGCGAACAACGACAAAGAGACCGTCAAGCGCATGCGCAATGTTCCCGATAAAGCGATGCCCTTCGTTGCCGTCGTTTCCGCGAATGATGCAGATCGAATTAATTTGACGCCCCGAGCCGGGATCGAAACCGGGCCCGGCAGCATAGCTATTGTCGAGGGAACCCCTGACATAGTGAAACTCAAACTCAGTCTGGACAGCGATGCGTTTGTCGTCGCGCGGACACACTATTCCAAATTTTGGACAGCCACGGTTGACGGGAAACCCTCCCCGGTCATACCGGCAAACCTCGCGTCAATTGGCACGAAAGTACCGCGCGGCACTCACGAGGTTGTTTTCGAGTACGTTGAACCGCCGCTGTTCGATTAACGCAACGACAATACGCCAGCCTACCAATCTTAGCTGCCATCATCGCGGTTTAATGCCGCGAAATTCCGGCCACATCCAGCCGGACTGCGTTTAAGTAACTCGATCAGACCACCACGGGACCGCCGTGCAATTTACGGTGCGGAATAATTCGTTATTGGGGGTAATGCGTGAATTGGCACGGATATTGACCAAAGCTCGCGACGATTTTTAGACCGCGCCCGCAGAAGACAATTTTAAATGTCCCGGACAGAAAGCCTACTTAGAAACGCCATCCGGCAGTAACGCGGGTATCGCATTCTTATCAGGCACGTCTTGGCCCGCTACTTGATGGCGCCGAAACGCCTCCGCAACTTCGGGGTCCATCGGCGGGAAGCGACCAAATACAGCAGCCACGAAAAACTTTCGACATTCGTGTTCAGTCATTAAATACCAGGATAAACGAAGTAGTATTGTCGAAAACGCCATGAACAAATGATAGAGCTTTTTCGGATAAAGCAACTGGTAGAAAGTTAGTTCGAATCCCATTCCCGAAGGCTTGCGGTCACGCGTGATCATATTTGAAAGCCGATCTCTAACCGTTGATATCAGATTGGCGATAATCACTTCGCCCTGAAGCGCCCCGTCCGTCGTACCTTCCGGTACATAAGGAAGACGGAACCCGCTTCCAAGTTTCGTCGCGGTTGCGCCAGCGGAAATAAAATTCGCCCAATCTTCCTCAACATGCAATTCACCACTCGCCCTTGCGCTATGGAATACCGGCGTTCCGGGATAAGGCGAAAGGTTATTGAAGCGGACACGCGTCAATCCCATTCGTTGCGCGAGCTCCACGCCTTTCAGTCGGTCTTCATATGTCTCTTCGGGAAAACCGAAAATAAGAAACGCCACCGCTACAAACATCCGGATCACCAGAGCCATCTGTGAAAGCGGAAGACTGCGGAAAGTACCCCGTTACTGAGGCTGTGATGATTTATAACGCATTAAACAAACCTGCATCGGAAATAGACTGGAATACACCATGTCTCCGAGAGTTTCTTGAGCGGAAAACGAAGAAGAACGCGCGTTAATTACACTATCTGTCTCAACCGGCTGATATGCGAATGGCAAGAGAGATCGATGCAGGTCAGGAACGCGGGGATGATGAGGCGGGTCATTGGCTGTCGCGCCATTCTTCACATCTCCCTCCTAAATAACAAACACGCCAGCGGCCTGTGATTGTGTCCATTACAATTAGGGAGCGCGGACGGGATCCCCAATGCCATTGGCGTTGGCGGAGAGGGTGAAGGAGATGAGCGAGTCATTAAGGGCGGTTCAGTCGTTCCCCGAAACACACTGGCTCTGTGGGGCAGAGGATCCCCGATCTTTAAGACCTTCTTTTGGGACGGCAAAGTCGATTTTGCCAATGGAAAATCGAAAAGCCAATTTGGATCAGAACTACCATCTGATGATCCGCTGATCGTCACCATTCACCTGCCAGTTGTCGAAATTCGAGAGATGCTTGCCGAAGACAAGTTCGTTGGATCTCAGAAAAAAGAGAAAGTTACTGCCGCTGAGAAGATCTATGCAGCCGTGGTGGACCGTCTCAAGAACGACCACAAGACCGAAACGATAGATTTGGCAGGGCTTCGCCAAAAATCTGTTGGTGAACTTGGGTACATTGATGTCGCTATATCGATCAAAGAGTTCTTCAAGAGGAAGTTTGCGGTCAAGCCTCATAAATTTAATGAGTTTGTATTCAACAATAAGACTTTGAAGAAGGGCGAGCTTGAGGGAGCGGCTCTATTCTACGGCAAAGGAAAATGCGGCCTTTGTCATTCCGGTCCGTTGTTCAGCGACCTAAATTTTTACACAATACCTTTTCGCCAATTAGGATCTGGGAAAAACGGTTTCGGCGTAGATTACGGACGATTCAATGTTACTCATAACCCCTCAGATTTATACAAATTCCGAACGCCCCCTTTGCTGAATGTTTCGAAAACAGCCCCTTATGGGCACAGCGGCTCGATAGGCACCCCTAAAGAGGCTATTTTTCTTCATTTTGATCCGCTCAGGAGACTAGAAACAGCGAGTTTGAGTTCCCATGATCGGATTGAGTTGTTCAAACGGATCGCGTCGTCTTCTCAAGCCTTACACTCAATTGCTACTTTAGACGAAGAAGAGGTAGAGAACTTGGCTCACTTCTTGAAGACTTTGGATTTTTAGAAGATTTATGTTCCGACTCATGCCAAACTCCTGGCTGTTGAGATTTACTAAGCTCACTCGTATTTCACCCCAAACAAGGCGCAATCCATTTCTGAACGCAAAATGGTAGGAATGATTGCGAACCCAGGTCGATCAGAGTAAAAACGACACGCACCGGGGAATACGAGTTTTGTATGCCCGCGTGTATGCCCAAGCAGATTTTGCGGAGGGCAGGGGTTAGAAATCAGGCTAATCCATTGATATTAAACGCTCGGGGAGTGGCGCAGCCTGGTAGCGCATCTGCTTTGGGAGCAGAGGGTCGCTGGTTCGAATCCAGTCTCCCCGACCAACTATTTTGATGTTATGTTGTGGCCATTGAGAGGTGATGATGAACGAAGTCCGCATTTTTCAGCCGACCAAGAATGCCATGCAATCTGGCCGCGCCAATTCCCGCAAGTGGGTGCTTGAATATGAGCCCACGGAGGCCCGTCGCGCCGACCCATTAATGGGCTGGATCAGTTCCGGTGATATGGAAAACAGCCAGGTTCGCCTGCGCTTTGCCAGCAAGGAAGAGGCCATCGCCTTTGCCGATAAAAAAGGCTTGGCTTATCAGGTCGCAGAACCCAAGCGGCGCACTTTTAAGCCGAAGAATTATTCAAATAATTTCAGCTCCCGTTTCAGATTCGAATAATCCGGGGCTCCATTGCCGGACCTTGGGTTTCGGTGCGCCCTGGGTTAATGTCGCGCCTGCTGTCACCCTTAAAGCGCCCGTAGCTCAACCGGATAGAGCAGCTGATTTCTAATCCGCAGGTTGGGGGTTCGAGTCCTCCCGGGCGCGCCATCCTTTTTGCAAAACTAGCCTTCTTGGTGAACAGCAATTCGGTTTTACTGATTCCAGCACCGGGGGTTTCGTCGGATTCTGCGTTGTAGTACACTGATTCTATGAGAAAGAAGGTCGTCATCGCTGGAATTTTTACCGCCACCTGTGTGTTGGCGTTCTGGCCGGCGGAGCTGTGGGCGTTCTCGCGCCATATCGGTGAGGTCGTTATCGGCGCCTATACGGTGCATTTCATCGATAAGGCGACGTTCTTGGTGAATTGCCTATGAGGGTATTCGTATCCATTTTAGCACTCATAGTTATGTTCGCCGCGGACGCGGCGGAGGCAAAGCGCGCGAAAAACCAATATGCCTTCACCCGCCAGCCCTATTGGCGAGTTGGAATCCTTGATAAAGCCCTCACATCGGCATGCCAGAAAGGCAACTTTGGCCAAATTCAGCACATGCGATTAACCATCGGTTTTATCGGCGGCGAGGGCAGGGCAATTACCGGTATCGCGACGAATGTCTGGAATCTTCGTGATCCCAAGAATTTGCGCCAGCCGAATACGACCTATCATTTTTACAATCAGGGCTATTCCAACTGCAAAGTCTACGTTTCGCCAACGCCCCGCCCACGACGCTAAACAGGCGCTGATCCAAGCCATTCCCATGAATGAACCTGCCGACGGCATCATCGATTTATGGCCAACCAAAATGTTGCGCCGACAGCTGCCCGATTTTGCCGAGCCCAATCAGGAGCTCCTGAAGCTAATCCGGGAAATGGAGAAATCCAACAAAAGCCTGACCACGGACTACCGTGACAACAATCTATTGAACATTGACCATCCAGGCGCCAATTGGTTGCGCGGTGCCGTCAATGACACGGTAATCCAGTATTTACAGGCCATCGGAATTGATTACCCGGTTGATTGGCAAATCCATGCTTGGGCAAACGTCAACCGAATGGGGGATTATCACGATCTCCACAATCATCCGCATAGCTATTTATCAGGAACATATTACGTCAAGGTGCCCGCGCCCGATCAATCCGGCCAACGCGGCGACGGCCGGCCCAACCACATCACGTTTTATGACCCGCGCCCGGGCATCAACATGGTTTCCATCAAGAACGATCCCTACATAGAGCCGGAATTCACTATGTTGCCCAAGCCTGGCTTGATCATGCTATGGCCGGCATTCCTCAACCATTTCGTTCATCCAAACCTGTCGAAGGAGACCCGCGTCTCCGTCAGCTTCAACATCATTTTGAAATGGGCCGACCACTATCTACCGTCACAGGAATGACGCCATGACGACCGATGTCGTCGGTGCAATCCTAGTCGGTCGATGGGCTTTCGGTGTGTTTGCGGTTGTAAAGAACAGATGACCACAACGCCATGCCGATCAATCCGGCGCTCATCAGACCCGTGAAAACCTCCGGCACGTGGGTCAGCGACTGCGTGAACATGATTACCGACAGGATTAGGATCGAATAGAACGCGCCGTGCTCGAGGTAGCGGAATTCCGCCAATGTGCCTTTCTCGACCAACATGATAGTCATGGCCCGCACGTACATGGCGCCGACGCCAAGACCAATGGCGATCAGAAAGAGATTGGTGGTCAGCGCAAAAGCACCAATTACGCCATCGAATGAGAAACTAGCATCCAGGACCTCCAGGTAGAGGAAAGCGCCAAGGCCACCACGTGCCGCCGTACCTACGGTCTTATCTTCCGCATCAAGAAGGTCCCCCATTAGATCGACGCCCAGGAAAGTCAACAGGCCAAACAAGGCAGACATGAGGAAGGTCAACGCTAAAGCGTCCGGCAGCACCGAGGCAAAGCCCACGATGACGATCAGGACAAACACGATCTCAAGACCACGGATGGACGCCCCCTTTTGTAGGAGGGTCTCAATGGTATGGACCCAGTGAACGTCCTTTTCCGAGTCCACAAAGTAAGTCAGCGCCACCATCATCAAGAAGGTGCCACCGAAGGCGGAAATGGAAAGGTGCGAATTGCCAATGATGAGCTCGTATTCAGTGGGCTCCGCAATGGCCAATTCGACAGCGGCCCAAGGCGAAATCTGCGCCGCTACTGCGACAATGGCCAACGGGAAGATGATCCTCATGCCGAAGACGGCGATCAAAATCCCCCAAGTCAAAAATCGTCGCCGCCACACCTCGGTCATGCACTGGAGTTTGTTGGCATTCACGATAGCATTGTCGAAGGAGAGGGAAATTTCCAAGACGGAAAGAACGCCGCCGATAAACAAATAGGAAAGCGCTCCGACAATGGTGCCTGTGTAGCTCAAACCCAACCAGAAACACCCAGCCAGACCGGCAATTGTCACTAGGATCGGCCAGAGCAGATATTTATATGCTGGCATTGAAATTCCTACTCCCCAACGATGCCGTCACCCCGATGAGGAGTGCCCCTATGAAGATTTACCGGATGATGACACAGTCTCAAATTTTTTTCGAATAAAGATAACGCTACGTTTCTTTAGTGACCCTTATGGATAGAAATTAACGGATTGGGACCCGAATACACCCTCAGGATTTATGGCGCTGCCGGGTCCCCCCGAGGCCCATGGCATGCCGATCGATCGCAGCCGCCTTGATCAAGGCGAAAACCTTGGTGCCTGGTCGCAATCGCATGGCGGCAACCGACTTCCGCGTCACTCTGGCGATCAACGGAGTGCCCACGTCCACAAGGATATCCGTTTGTGGACCGGCCTCGGACCTGATTTCCATCACTTTCCCTTCGACAATATTCAGAAAACTGGAATCCAGTGGTCGGCTAAGGCTTAACGACACATCCCGCGCACGGATACGCAAGCGCATCTTGTAACCCAGGGGCTGATCTAGCGCCGGCACCCACAACCGCCCTCCTGGAAACGCGAGCTCGGTCAAACCATACGTCTTGTCCTGCCCTGCGACCCTGACCCGAAAAACGGCGCCCGCCTCATAACGTCCCGTCAGCGGTCGGAGGTCGAGCCGGCTCATGATGTCTTCGACTGGACCGGCGGCGACGGTCGACCCGTTATCCATGATCACCATGGTGTCGGCCAAGCGCACCACTTCGTCGATCGCGTGGCTGACATATACGATTGGGATCCCGACATCATCACGAAGCCGCTCGATAAATGGCAGAATCTGGCTCTTTCTAGCGCTGTCGAGTGAGGCCAGCGGCTCATCCATCAACAGAATATCGGGAGAGCTCAGTAACGCACGGCCGATGGCAACGCGTTGCCGCTCGCCGCCAGAGAGGCCCGCCGGTCGGCGGTCGAGCAGGGCGCCAACATCCAAGAGATCCGTGACATCGTCCAAGTAATGGTACCGTGTCGCTTTATTGCGGAACCGTTGCCCGTAAGTAAGATTACCGCGCACCGTCATATGGGGAAAAAGTCGGTCCTCCTGGAAGACGTATCCGACGCGACGGCGTTCTGGGGATACGTTTATCCCCTTATTTGCATCGAAAAGGACGTCGTCGCCAACTTCGATCCGACCAGCCCCAGGCGTTGCCAAACCGGCAATTAGGTTGACCAGCGTCGTCTTTCCCGATCCAGATCGTCCGAAGAACGCCGTCAATCCGGGGGCGGCCGAGAATTCAGCCTGCAGCTTGAAGCTCCCCACTTGATGCTTGATGGCGACATGAAGGGCAGGTGACGTGCTCATTTGCGTGTCCTTCGTGTCAGGTATTCGGAGGTTATCAAAGCCCCTAACGCCAGTGCCACGGAAATCATCACAAGGCGTAACGCAGCGCCTTCGCCGCCAGGTGATTGCACGGCCGTATAGAGCGCCAGGGGCAAGGTCCGGGTCTCGCCTGGAATATTGGAGACGAAGGTGATGGTCGCGCCGAACTCACCCAGGCAACGTGCAAAGGCCAGGATGGCGCCGGTTAAAATTCCCGGCACTATCAAGGGTAAGGTCACGGTGACGAAAACCACAAAGGGACGCGCACCCAGAGTGCAGGCTGCCTGTTCCAATTTTGGATCTACGGCTTCCAATTCCTGGCGAATGGACCGGACCAATAAAGGAAAGGCCATGACACCTGCCGCCGCGGCCGCGCCCTGCCAACTAAATGCGATGCTGATCTGAAACGTGTCCCAAAGCCACGCTCCAACTAATCCCCGGCGCCCCATGATCACCAACAACAGATAACCGACAACCACTGGAGGAACAATCAACGGCAGATGGACAATGCCATCCAGAAGAATTCGACCCGGGAACGTTTTTCGTACCAATACCCAGGCCATGGCAATACCGAGTGGAAGGCTGACGCCGATGGCCCAAAGAGCGACCTGAAGACTGAGCCGCAGCGCTTCCATTTCAAGTGAACTCAATGCCATGGAGCGCGCCTCTCCTTACGACCCGCTCGCCGGCAGGAAACCATTCGCCGCGAACCGGGCTTGCGCATCAGCCGACATCAGAAACGCGAAATAGGCCTCCACAGCATCGCGATCGGCGCGCGTGCTAACCACGGCCGTATATTCGATGGGCGGGTGGGTGTGTTCGGGAAACGTTGCGACCCGCCACACCTGGTCCGTTACGCCAAAATCAGAACCGTAGACGATGCCAGCGCGAGCCTCGCCGCGGGCGACCAATGCCAACGCGGCGCGCACATTA
>Ga0233433_10003857_pt1 | contig 11818 bp, 9 predicted proteins | sample SI_122_August201_5_FD_179868 | JGI IMG/M metagenome (GOLD analysis project Ga0233433, IMG submission 179868) | Seawater microbial communities from Saanich Inlet, British Columbia, Canada - SI_122_August2016_100_MG | ecosystem: Environmental > Aquatic > Marine > Inlet | place: Canada: British... | reverse complement strand
TGGAAATATCGGGCATGGGCGCGCCTGTTTTCACAGCGACCGCCGCCTTGACCCCGCCAAGAGTGGACCGGGTGCTTGCATCAACGCAACCCGCAGCAACCAGATCATCCATCAGGGCTTTGGGGGCAACAACCAGGTCCAGATCATCATTGCCCGCACCGTCTGCCGTCAGGCGTTCGCGAATTTCCGGGCCCGTTGAAAAGGTGACATCGACTTCACTATTGTTTTTATTGCCAAATTCAGCCGCCAGATCAGTTAATCCGACCCGTACTGCACCTGCGCTTAACACCTGAATTGCCGCCATGTTTTCTTCCCCTAATTTTTATTTCAGCGTTCATAGTAACTTAGAATTGACTGGCCTTCCTAGTCTGCCAAGCTACATTGTTAAAAAAATATCAGGCAGTGGAGATATGCATGGCCAATACAGAAGATTCTGAAATCCTTCCCCCCGAAGTTGATCCCAACAAAAGCTTGATTGGGGTCCGTGAAATTAGGGCAACAAACGCCGGGGAAGCCAAAACCATTTCGCGGGTTCGCGATTTCGAAGTGATCACGGACGAAAAAAATGGCACCAATATTGGCCCATCGCCGCTGGAAACGGTGCTATCTGCACTGGCGGGTTGCGAAGGTGTCATTATCAACCGCTGCGCCGCAGCAATGCGGTTTGAATATTCCGGTGTGGATTTTGAAGTGGATGGCTGGGTTGATGGCCGTGGCAGCCGGGGCGTCGTTGGCATCCGGCCCCATTTTCAGAAAGTCGTTCTCAAGGTTATCTTGAAAACCAATGAACCCGAAGACCGCATCGCCAAATTGCGCAAAAATGTAGAAGTCCGTTGCCCGGTGATGAACCTGCTGCAAGATGCCGATGTTGAACTGGATGTCACCTGGGAAGCCATCCCCGATTAATCCCCCAAATGCGCGAGCCAACACTGTGACCTTAAAGCCCGTTACCATTTTTGCCCTAGGCGGCACCATTGCCATGTCGCCGGGCCCAGACGGCAGTGCGGTGCCGGCATTAAGTGCGGATCAATTGATCAAGGCCGTGCCGGAACTCGGGCCCATCGCCGACATCACGGCCGTTGATTTCCGCCAATTGCCCGGGGCGCATTTACGCATTGAAGATACTGTCGCCCTGGCCCATGGGATTAAATCGGCCCAAAGCAAGGGTGCGCAAGGGGTGGTGGTGACCCAGGGCACCGACACCATCGAAGAAACCGCCTTCGTTTTAGACCTGTTATGTGATCCTGAATTTCACGTTGTCGTCACCGGTGCCATGCGCCACCCCGCCATCGCCGGGGCCGATGGGGGGGCCAACCTTCTGGCCGCTGTCACCGTTGCCGCTACGCCTGAGGCCGCAGGATTTGGCGCCATGGTGGTCATGAATGATGAAATTCACGCGGGCGCACTGGTGCGGAAAACCCATGCCACCCGGCCCAATGCCTTTGCATCCCCCGATGGCGGCCAGATCGGTATGGTAATAGAGGGAAAACCCCACTTCCTGATGCGCCCAACCACGCGGGCCTCAGCGGCACTGCCCGACAAAACCGCTATCGCGCCCACCATTGCGATTGTCGGTACTGGCCTTGGTGATGGCGGGGAAATGGCCAAACATATTAAAAACAAAGAATTTTCTGGACTGGTGATTGAAGCCATGGGGGCCGGCCATCTATCAGAACAGGCAGCATCCGCATACGAAACACTGGCCGGTTCCATGCCTGTGGTTTTTGCATCCCGCACCAATGGGGGCATGGTTTTGGAAAACACTTATGGCTTCCCGGGATCGGAATCTGATCTGGTATCCCGGGGCCTGATCCGGGCGGGCTGGCTAACAGCCCCCAAAGCGCGACTTTTGCTTGCCCTTTGCCTGATGAACGGCTTGGATATGGACAAAATCCGCAATGCCTTCGCCAAATTTGGTGGGGGTTGAGTTTTAATTCAAATAAAATGATGGGAAATGAAATGAGCGGCGCAAATACTGTTTGGAACCTGATTGCCAATGGCCAGGATACAGCCCCTGCCATCACCGCGTCGGGACGAAGCGCCCTTGATTATGCGGGCCTGCGGGAACATGCAAAACAAACGGTAGAAAAGCTCAATGCGCTTGGGATTGGGCGCAATGACCGGGTGGCCATTGTGCTGCCCAATGGTCCGGAAATGGCAGCGGCCTTCATCACCATTGCCTGCGGGGCTACCACCGCACCGCTGAACCCCGATTACCGGGCGGAAGAATTAGAATTTTACCTGAGCGACCTAAACGCCAAGGCATTGGTGGTGGAACACGGCAGCGCATCTCCTGCCGTTGCGGTTGCCAAAAAAATGGGCGTGGCCGTCCATGAAATTACCTGGGATGATTCTGATCCTGCCGGATATTTTACCATTACCACCCCATCTGGTGATGCCGGTGCCGCCCCATCTGGTGGCATGGCAGAAGCAGACGACATCGCCATGGTGTTGCATACCTCTGGCACCACATCGCGGCCAAAGCTTGTCCCCCTTAGCCAGATCAACGTCACCCAATCTGCCCACAACGTAGGCGCCAGTGTAGCCCTGACCCCCGATGGGCGCTGCATGAATATCATGCCGCTGTTCCATATCCATGGCTTGATCGCGGCTGTTTTGACATCCATCGGTGCCGGGGCTTCTGTGTTTTGCACGACGGGGTTTAATGCGCTTCGGTTCTTTTCCTTGATGGATGAGGCCAAGCCCAATTGGTACACCGCCGTGCCCACCATGCATCAGGCCATTCTTTCACGTGCCCCCCGCAATGCAAAAACCATTGCCGAATACCCGTTACGCTTTATCCGGTCTTCATCATCATCCTTGCCGCCCCAGGTGATGGCAGAATTGGAAAAAACATTTACCACCCCGGTCATCGAAGCCTATGGCATGACTGAGGCCGCCCATCAAATGGCATCCAACCCCCTGCCCCCCAAGGCACGCAAGCCCGGCACCGTTGGTCTTGCAGCGGGACCAGAAGTGGCCATCATGAATTTAGAGGGACGTATTTTAGATCAGGGCGAAACCGGTGAAATCGTCATTAGGGGGGCCAATGTAACCCCGGGCTACGAGGCCAATGATGCAGCCAACGCCGAAGCCTTTACCAATGGCTGGTTCCGCACGGGCGATCAGGGCGTTTTGGATGATGAAGGCTATCTGTCCATTACCGGACGCCTGAAAGAAATCATCAACCGGGGGGGTGAAAAAATATCGCCGCGCGAAGTCGATGAAATCCTTTTGGACCATGCCGCCGTCGGCCAGGTGGTCACCTTTGCCATGCCCCATGATAAACTGGGCGAAGAAGTCGCCGCCGCCGTCGTTCTACGCGAAGGAGCGGCAGCAACAGAAGAAGAATTGCGCGCCTTTACCCGTGAACATTTGGCAGATTTTAAAGTGCCCCGCAAAATTCTGTTTTTGGATGAAATCCCAAAAGGCGCCACGGGAAAACTGCAGCGCATTGGGCTGGCTGAAAAGCTGGGGCTTGCATAATGAAACTCTGCATCTTTGGGGCAGGTGCCATCGGGGGTTACATCGGGGCCAAACTTTCATTGGCAGGTGCAGATGTCACCCTGATCGCACGCGGGCCCCATTTGGCAGCCATGCAGAAAAACGGCCTGACCCTGATTGAAGGGGGTGAGACCATCGTTACCTATCCCCGCTGTGTAGAAACCGCATTTGATGCGGGCGTGCAAGATTACGTGGTGATGACCCTGAAAGCCCATTCCGTGCCCGGCGTTGTCGATATCATGGCGCCCTTGTTTGGCCCGGACACCGCACTGGTCTGGGGGGTGAACGGTGTGCCCTGGTGGTATTTTCACGCCCTTCCCGGTGCCCATGAAAACAACCGCCTGATGAGCGTTGATCCCGGCAACGTGCAATGGGACGGCTTTGGCCCTGAACGCGCCATCGGCTGCGTGGTTTATCCCGCGTGTGAAGTGGTGGAACCGGGTGTGGTGAAACACATTTCAGGCAACCGCTTTACCTTGGGCGAACCCAATGGTGAAAAGTCTGATCGCATTCAGGCCCTGTCTGAAATCATGATCACAGCAGGCCTGAAAGCGCCCATCCGCCCCCGCATTCGCGATGAAATATGGGTAAAATTATGGGGCAACCTTTGCTTTAACCCGATATCGGCACTGACCGGGGCCACCCTTGATGTCATTGCTACAGAACCCGGCACCAGGTCTTTGGCACGCGCCATGATGGGTGAGGCGCGCACCATTGGCGAAACACTTGGTGTTAAATTTCCCATAGACGTGGATAAGCGCATCGATGGCGCGGCCGCCGTGGGTGCGCATAAAACATCCATGTTGCAGGATCTGGAACGCGGACGCCCCATGGAAATTGATGCGCTGGTCACGGCCGTGCAGGAAATGGGGCAGCTGACCAACACCCCAACACCCAATATTGATGGCGTGCTGGCGCTCATCCAGCAACGCGCGAGCCAGGCCGGGCTCTACGCCCTACCCGATGGGACAAGCCAGCCAAATTAAATTAAGGACAAATTCGTGGCAGAAACACCAAAAACAAAAGGTATTGGCGCACCGCTGCCGCGCAATGAAGACCAGCGACTGCTGACCGGTCAGGGACGATTTGGCGATGACATCAACTGGGAAAATCAGCTCTATGCGGCCATACTTCGATCCCCCCACGCCCATGCCCTGATCAACGGGGTCAACACATCGGCAGCATCAAACATGCCCGGGGTCCACGCCGTGTTGAGCGCCAAAGACATTGAAGCCGATGGCATCAACCCCATCCACCATCCACCGCCGCGTAATGGGCCGCCCGATATCGTGCTGGACCATCGGGGCGATGATCCGAAATTCCTGCCCCAACCCCTGTTGGCCGATGGGCGTGTGCGGTTTGTTGGCGAAGCCGTCGTAATGGTTATTGCCGACACCGTCATGCAAGCAAGAGACGCCGCCGAAGCCATACAAGTTGACTACACCCCTTTGACCCAAGTGACCGAAGGATTGGACGCAGCCCAGCCAGATGCGCCCAAGATTTGGGATGGGGTGATGGCAACAAACCTGTTTGTCGATGCCGATTCCGGAGACCGCGACGCAACCGATATCGCCTTTGAACAGGCCGCCCATGTGGTGCGCCTTGAAACCAAAATCCGCCGCGTCACCGGCGTGCCCATGGAGCCGCGCACCGCCCTTGGGTCATGGGATTCTAAGACCGGGGATTATGCCCTCCATGCCGGATGCGGTGGCGTGGTCCGGTTGAAACGTGAGCTGATAAAAATTCTGAATGCCACGCCCGAAAAAGTTCGGGTGACTGCGTGGGATATTGGCGGCAATTTTGGCACCCGCAATGCCATCTACCCTGAATTTCCCCTTGTGATGTGGGCCGCCAAACGGGTGGGACGGCCCGTGAAATGGACGGCAACGCGATCTGAATCCTTTCTGTCCGACCATCAGGGCCGCGATTTGGCATCTGAGAGCGAATTGGCCCTTGATCGCGATGGAAAATTTCTGGGCCTACGGGGCCGCAACACCCTCAATGGCGGGGCCTATCCCATTACCGTCACACCCTTGGTTAAAGGCGTTGAGCTGATGACCGGGGTTTATGCCATTCCGACAGCCCATTTCCACGCCCGCGCAACCGTCAGCAACAAGCCGCCCGTTAACAATTATCGATCTTCGGGCAGGCCAGAGGCCATGTACATCATCGAGCGCCTGATCGATTTGGCTGCGCACAAAACGGGCATTGACCCGGTTGAACTACGGCGAAAAAACATGATCCCAATCATCGGAGAAGGTTACGTCAATGCGTTGGGGCTGGCCTATGACAGTGGCGATTTTCCAAAGGTTATGGATAGCGCCTGTTCGCTGGCAGACCGATCCGGATTTGCTGCACGGCGCGCAAAGGCCCGCAAACGTGGGCGCTATCGCGGGATGGGCGTTGCCAATTATCTGGAACTGACCGGGGGCTACCCCACAGAAAGAACCGAGATCACCGTCCATGCAAAAGGGGTGGTGGATGTTGTGATTGGCACCCTGTCCAGTGGCCAGGGCCATGAAACAAGCTTTGCCCAGTTGATCACGGAATGGATGGGCGTGCCCATAGAACAGGTCAACCTGATTACCGGCGACACCGACAGGGTGATTGAAGGTGGCGGGTCCCATTCCGCCCGATCCATGCGCCTTGCAGGGATCGTCATTGGTAAAGCAACGGACGCCATCCTTGAACGCGGGCGCATGATTGTCGCCCATCTTTTTGATGCCGAACTAGACCGCATCGACTTTACCGATGACCGGTTTGTCATGGATGGCACCAACCGGTCCCTTGATATATTCGAAGTCGCCGCCGCTGCCGAAAACAACGACACCCTGCCCGATGACCTGCGGGGACCATTGGGGGCCAATTACGAAGAAACCGTGCGCGAAGGGGCCTTTCCCTATGGCTGCCACGTTTGTGAAGTGGAAGTCGACCCGGAAACGGGGCATGTGGAAATTGTCCATTACGCCGCCGTCGATGATGTTGGGCGCGCCATCAACCCCCTGATCCTCCACGGCCAGACCCACGGCGGGGCCGTTCAGGGCATTGGCCAGGCCATGGGGGAACATTGTATTTTAAATGCCGATGACGGGCAGGTTTTGACGGGATCGTTCCTTGATTATCCCATGCCGCGTGCGCACACATCACCGCCCTTTACGGTCGAGCTGAGCGAAGTGCCATCACCCCGCAACAAACTGGGGGTTCGCGGTGGCGGCGAAGGCGGCACAACACCCGCCCTTGGCGTCATGGTCAATGCTGTGGTGGATGCGCTATCTGATCTGGGGGTTGAACACATCGAAATGCCCCTGACCGCCCATGCGGTCTGGCGGGCCATTCAGGATGCAAAAACAAACTGATCTTATTTTAAAGATCGACCCTTGGTGGCATGGATAGGAACCGTTCAATCACATGCCAGAACCGTTTGCGGTTGATGCCCAGCGTTGCCGCATGGGATTGGCCGTCCATCATCACAAACTGCTTGTCCTTGTTGGGAAGGCGCTGGAAAAATTCCATGACATCTTCATCCGTTGCAATGCCATCATGTTCAGATCGCACCAAAAGGAACGGACATTTTACATCTTCGGGTTCCATGATGGGCAGATTGGCGCACATGTCGATATAGGTGCCCGTGGGCACATGGGTGCATAGCGGCGCTTCGGAATCTGCCAATGCCACAGCAACAATATCTTCGGACGTGCCCGGTTTATCGCGGTTAAAGATGGTGGTGAAGAATTCATAATCCACCGGGCGCTTGTTGGAAGATTTCCAAATATCCAGCTTTTCTGCGCGTTTTGCCAAGGTCGGCGAGCCTTTTCCGGTATAGACCATGGCACCGACGGCCACACGTTCTACCTGTTCTGGGCACCGCGCCGCAAACAGGGCGGCCCGCAAAGCCCCAGATGAGCCCCCATACATGGAACAGGTCCTAGCCCCGGTTTCGCGTTCCACCACATCCATGGTGGCATTCAGATCATCGATAGAATCTTCGACGTATGAAAAGCTGCCTTCCCCCCAATCGGATCGGCCATAGCCTTCATGGTCCACGGTCCAGACATCGAAGCCACGATGGGCAAACCAGTCCATCATGGAATAATCCGATTTTCCCGGCACCTGAAGGTCAAAGCCAGACCGGGCCGAAAAGGATGAGCCATGAACCATAAACAAAACCGGGAGGTCTTTTTTCCCTTGTTCCGGCGCGCCAACACGTTTGCGCCAGACATGCAGATTGATGTCGCCAGATTTACCTTTTTTGGTGGCGGTATATGCCGCGCTCCAGATATCACTCATGACGCTTGTTATCCCTTGTTGCCGGCCAGGCGGCGTTGTTCGATGACTTTTTGATCTTCCGCAATATGGGGATCAAGCCTTTCGGGCATCTGGAAAAAACCATCCATGGCATGCCAAAAGCGTTTCCGGTTAATCCCAAGCGGTGCCACATGGGCCTGACCTGCGATAATGACAAACTGACAATCGGTATTAGGCAGTTTCATAAAGAAATTAAACAGGTCTTCTTCTGATGCGATGCCATCATGTTCGCCGCGTAAAATCATCACCGGACAGGTGATGTCCCATGGATTAACCACGGGCAAATTGGCACACATATCCAGATAGGTGCCGGTGGGCACTTCGGAACAAAGCGGCAGCTCTGCATCGGCCAGCGCATCGGGCACGGCATCGTCTGATGTTCCCGCTAAATCACGATTGAAAATGGAATGATAAAATTCACGATTAACCGGGCGGGTGTTCGATCCCCGCCATTGATCCAGTTTTTTGCGCCGTTCAATCAAGGTTGGCGCACCTTCACCGGTCCAGACAAAGGCGTCCAACACACACCGGGCAACCCGGTCCGGGTTGTTGGCAGCAAAACATGCCAATCGAAGCGCGCCTGAAGACTGTCCATAAAAGAAATACTTATCAAGGCCGGTTTCGCGTTTCACCACGTCAATGCCGGCTTCGATGTCGCGCACGCCTTCTGAAATAGGCGCATTGCCACCGGTCCGATCAGACCGGCCATAGCCTTCATGGTCCAGAGTCCAAACGTCATACCCAAGGTTGGCAAAGGCATCCATCAAGGAATAATCATCATGGCCTTTGATTTTCATATCAAACCCGGATGGCCCGGAAAAAGATGACCCGTGGATTAAAAACAGAACCGGTCGCGGGTTATTTTTATCAGGCGCCCCATTATGTTTTCGAAACATATAAAGCGACACGTCCCCGCCATCACTTTTCTTTGTGGCGGTGTATTCCTCACTCCAGATATCACTCATAAAACATGCCCTTTCCCGGCAACGCGCTACGTATTAATTCCCGTGCCCGACAATCCAATCATAGGCGGGCAGGGTCAAAAATTCGCTAAACTCTTCTGTCAAAACCATTTTTCGGAAAAGATCAGCGGCACCATCCACCGCATTTATCCGTGCACCATCGTTGACGCCATGTTTGATTTTGGCCACTTCTTCATTCAGCGTGTCGTTAAAAATCTTTTCATCAATGACGGTGCCGTCATCGCGTTTGGCATTGTAATGCACCCATTGCCACAATTGGGTGCGGGAAATTTCGGCCGTGGCCGCATCTTCCATCAAATTATACAGCGGCACACAACCATTGCCGCGCAGCCAGGATTCCGTATAGAGAATGCCCACATTAATGTTTTGTCGAAACCCGGATTCTGTAATTGGCCCTTCGACAACCTGCAACATGTCTTCTTGTGTGACGGACACGTCTTCGCGTTTGTTGTCGATCTGGTTGGGTTCGGGCATGTGTTCGTCGAACACGGCCTTTGCCGTTGCAATCAAGCCCGGATGGGCCACCCAGGTACCATCATGGCCATTTTTAACTTCGCGCAATTTGTCTTGATGCACTTTTTCAAGGGCCTGGGTATTTGCCTTTTCATCATCGCGGATAGGGATTTGTGCCGCCATGCCGCCCATGGCGTGAATGTTGCGCCGGTGGCAGGTCTTGATCAAGAGCTGGGAATATGAACTGAGAAAATGGCAATTCATGGTGACCAGAGCCCGATCAGGCAGGATGAAGTTTGGATCATTTCTGAATCGCTTGATGAAACTGAAAATGTAATCCCAGCGCCCACAGTTCAGACCAGCGGAATGGTCTTTGATTTCCCACAAGAATTCATCCATCTGGAAAGCGGCCAGAATGGTTTCGATCAAGATCGTGCCCTTGATGGTGCCGCGCGGTATTTCCAGCGTGTCTTGCGCAAAATTGAAAATATCATTCCAAAGACGCACTTCCAGATAATGTTCCATCTTTGGCAGATAAAAATACGGGGCGACCCCGCGTTTGATCTGTTCATGGGCATTGTGAAAGAAGAACAACCCGAAATCGAACAGCGCCCCGGAACACGGCCGGCCATCCACCATCATGTGGCCTTCCAAAAGGTGCCAGCCACGCGGGCGCACGAACAGGGACGCGATTTTTTTGCCCAGTTCATAATGGCGTTTGGTTGCCGGGTCATCGAAGGTAATGTCTGCCCGGACGGCATCACGCAGGTTGATCTGTCCCTGCACCATGTTGTCCCAGGTGGGTGTGTTGGCATCTTCGAAATCGGCCATAAAAACGTAGGCGCCGGAATTAAGCGCATTGATCACCATTTTACGATCGGTTGGGCCGGTAATTTCAACCCGCCGGTCTTTGATATCATCGGGGACGGGGCTGGTGGTCCAATCGCTTTCGCGAATTTCTCTGGTTTCATCCAGAAAATCGGGGCGCCAACCAGCATCAAGGCGGGTCTGGGTTTCTTCGCGTCTGGCCAAAAGCGCCAAACGTTCCGGGCCAAATCGCCGTTCCAGCTCTGCCACAAATGCGATGGCCTCATCGGTCAGAATGGCATCAAAACCGGGCTTAATGTCGCCATGAAACTCGACACCTTCTACGGTGCTTTTGGTGATTGCCACGGATATCCCCCTGATGCGAATTATTATTAGATTCCTGCATTTAGTTAATGCGTAAAATAGCAGAACAGGCAATGATTGCCAGCAAAGCTGTAAAATAAGCGCACTTATAGCGCGCATAGCGCAACACGCATAAATCGGGGGAGATGCAGGATGAAAACCACCCAACTTGGCACCAGTGGGATTGTCAGTTCCGTTATCGGCATTGGCTGTATGGGTATGACGCCCATATACAGCCCGCCCAGCGAAGCAGAATCCATTGCCACCTTGCATCGCGCCATTGAGCTGGGTGTTACCATGATCGACACATCGGATGCCTATGGGGACAGCAAAAATGAAGCGCTTCTTGGCCGGGGCCTTAAGGGCAAACGCGACCAAGTCGTCTTGACCACAAAATTTTCCAACATCCGCAACCCCGATGGCACCCGCGAGGTTAATGGCAGGCCCGAATACGTGCCCAAAGCGCTGGAAGCCTCGCTAAAGCGCCTCGATACGGATGTCATCGATGTTTATTACCTGCACCGCGTTGACCCAGACACCCCCATTGAAGACACCATTGGTGCCATGGCCCGATTAATCGATGAAGGCAAAGTGCGCGCCCTTGGCCTGTCAGAAGCAGGCGTTGAAACCATCCGTCGTGCCAACGCAACCCACCCAATCGCTACCTTGCAGACAGAATATTCCCTGTGGTCGCGTTTTGCCGAAGCGGAACTGCTGCCCACCTGTCAGGAATTGGGCATTTCCTATGTGGCTTATGCGCCGCTGGGCCGTGGATTTCTGACGGGGCGCTACAACAGCCGCGATGATTTCCATGAAAAAGACCGTCGCCGCGACATGCCGCGCTATAGCGAAGAAAATTTCGCCCAAAATCTGGCCTTGATTAACTGTTTGAAAACCTTGTCTTCTGAGCGTGGGGCATCCCCTGCCCAGGTGGCGCTGGCCTGGTTGATGGCCCAGAACGTGATCCCCATTCCAGGGTGTCACACGATTAAACAGATCGAAGAAAATGCCGCCAGCGCCGATATCGCTTTAAGCCCTGAAGAATTATCGCGCCTGTCTGATGCCATGCCCGAAGGGGCCGCCCAGGGCACGCGTTATCCGCAAGGACAGCTTAAAGCGCTTGGTATTTAAAATTTAATACAGGCTTAGCGCACGGTTATTGATTTTATGATGATGGGTCTTTGCGGCACATTTTGAAGATGGCCCCGGTTCATCGTCGGTGTATCCTCGATGCTTCGCACCACATTCATACCTGAGATGACCTTGCCAAACACGGCATAGCCCCAGCCCCTTGGGGTTTTGACCCAGTGATCAAGGCCCTTGTTATCCACGGTGTTGATAAAAAACTGGGCCGATGCTGAATGCGGATCCGGCAGGCGCGCCATGGCAATGGTTCCCATTTT
>Ga0233433_10003856_pt1 | contig 11823 bp, 9 predicted proteins | sample SI_122_August201_5_FD_179868 | JGI IMG/M metagenome (GOLD analysis project Ga0233433, IMG submission 179868) | Seawater microbial communities from Saanich Inlet, British Columbia, Canada - SI_122_August2016_100_MG | ecosystem: Environmental > Aquatic > Marine > Inlet | place: Canada: British... | reverse complement strand
CGAATATATCATAGCGTTAAATTGGCCTGATAATGACCCCAATGACATTGATATTTGGGTAGAAGACCCAGTCGGAAATATTATATGGTTTAAAAACAGAGAGGCCGGCTTAGTACACTTAGATCGAGATGACCGAGGAAATATCAATGACCTCATAAAATTTAATGAGCAACAAGTTAGCAACCCTTTAAACCAAGAACTAGTCACTATAAGAGGGATAGTTCCAGGTGAGTATGTCGTGAATATTCACTATTATGAGACCGTTACCAACACGCCAGTTGATGTGTCGGTAAAGATTTCCCGCGTCAACCCTACTCTTGAAGTAGCTTATTATGGGAAAATGACCCTTGAGAAAAAAGGTGTTGAAAAAACCGCTGTGAGATTCTATATCTCAAAACAAGGAAATATTGAACGCATTAATAAAATAGAAAAAAGCATTCTGCTTTTATGAGAAAATTTAGGAGCTGAATAGTGACTTTAAGTATTCTTGGCCTCACTCTGTCATACGTTGCAATGGCGATTCTTTTGCTTGTTTTTTTACAGTATACGACTCTTCGCTGGGGGCAAAAATCAGCGGCAATCGTAACTATTTCCGCCTTATACTTTGTGGTTTACACTTCATATTCTGAGCTTTTAGGCTGGCCAGCTGATAGTCCTTTACCTGCACACTTTAGGTACCATTATTCTGTAGTAGAGGAACCATCAAAAAGCGGCCCCGCCAGAGCTGGTTCTATTTATATTTGGATTACCGAACTAGTCACAGAAGAAGGTTTCCAAAAACCTCGCGCTTATAAGGTGGCCTACTCTCAAAAAACTCACGAAAAACTAGACCTCGCCCAAAAAAAGACACAGAAAGGTATTAAGCAACTCGGAGAAGTCGTAAAGAAGAAAAAGTCTGGTGGGGTAGGTGATGTACTTAAAAAAGGCAGTGTTACATTAAATTTTTATGATGTGGTAGGCATGAAAATCGATCATAAATAAAGTTAAGAAACTTTAATACCCCGTTCATAGATAGACAATTTCAAAATAAAAGAAAAGCCAACCTTCCCCTTTTCTGCTAAATATTTTTTGCTTATTCCATAGCCGCAGACAGCGACAATCTCGTCACCATTTTTCATGATCGGGACAAAAGCTCTCTCCCATGGAGGAACATTCCATTGTTGAAAAAGTTTCTTTAAATCATGGTGGAAGCCGCTCCCGGCAGGCTGAAATTTTTCCCCTCCTTTACGGAAGCATATTTTAATGTTTTCGGGGGAGAACTTGCTGGGATCCAAAACTTCGTAGCCAGCACTTTTCTCAACCTCCAATTTTCCCCAAGGCATAGACACGGATAACCCAGTCCAATCAAGAGAAGGGCACGTATATGTTGGCAACTCATGCATTAAATACATCTGGTTACGATACAACCTAACCTCCACTCCTCCCCACTTAACAACGGGACTTCGCTTACGAGTAGAATTCAAGATTCCTAAAATGGCAAGTACATGACTTTCTCTGGGCACTGGAAAATCAATCCGTTCCAGTAACCTTTTTACCAGAAAACCATGAAGAGAATCTGGGAAAAATTTAAAAATTCCTACGGAATAAACACCCTCAGAAATAACACAAGCGTCAATTTTATGATCAAAAATTTGGTTTAACCCGTCAACAATTTCCCGCTGTCTGAGCCCGACACGATATATTCCATCGAGAGCCGAAGGATAAATTTTCTCTAACGCTGGCAGCCCCGTTTTTCTAATATTATTTCGCAGGTACTTATCAGAAAAATTACTAGAGTCTTCTACCCATTTTAATTTTTCTTCTCGAGCATAATCTTTTATACACGCTGCCGAAACATTCAATAAAGGACGCACCAAAGAACCTTGACCAAAGCTGCGGACCTCTCTCATGCCTTTCAGACCATGAGGTCCAGCACCTGACATTGCATGATGAATAATTGTTTCAACTTGATCGTTCTTATGGTGAGCCGTGAGCAATGTGCTATTGGCATCAACATATCTTTCCAGAATTCCATAGCGTGCAGTTCTAGCCCATGCCTCTTCACTCTGGTTGACCTTACGAAGAGTAGCAACTCGAACAACAGAGCACTCTAGATTATAGAGGCTGGCTATTTCCTTACAGTGAGCGCCCCATTCTAAGCTTGAAGGACTCAAGCCATGATCAACGTGGATTAAAGACACCGAAATACTTTTATACTCTCTAACGAAAGACACAACCAAATCGAGCAGCACGGAGCTATCGAGACCACCGCTATAGGCCACCACAAGTCGGGAGCTACCTAAATTTTTGATCTTCGCTGAAAGATTAGCCCGAAAAGTTTCAAACGTTAAATGAGTCTTCACTACATTTTGATTAAAACCAGCTTGTTACTAGCTGTTTTTTTCCTTGTATTTACCAATTGAAGCGATACGCGCTCGGCGCGATAGCACCAACTCATCAGATGGCATTGGCAAGAGAGTTTTCAACTCTTGGGCTATAACAGACCGAAGGCTGGCAATCGCAGAATCTGGTTCACGGTGCGCACCCCCTAAAGGTTCGTCGATAACTCTGTCTATTAAGCCTAATTGCAGCAAAATAGGAGCGGTTATACCCATTGCTGCAGCCGCGTCAGGGGCCTTATCAGCACTTTTCCACAAAATAGAAGCGCATCCCTCGGGCGAAATGACAGCATAGGTTGAATACTGCATCATTAACACACGGTCTGCTACGCCTATTGCTAAAGCACCTCCGGAACCGCCTTCCCCTATGACACTCGCTATAATAGGCGTTTTCAAACCAGACATCACCAACAAATTCCGAGCAATTGCCTCGCTTTGACTCCGTTCTTCGGCTTCAACACCAGGGAAAGCTCCTGGTGTATCGATAAACGTCAAGATAGGCAAACCATGTCTTTCTGCGAGCTCCATAATTCTCAAGGCCTTTCTATATCCCTCTGGTTTTGGCATTCCAAAGTTTCTTCTTAAATTCTCTTTGGTTCCGCGACCCTTCTGATGTCCTATAAAAGCTACTCCTAAACCATCAAATTTTCCAAGGCCGCTCACGATAGCGGCGTCGTCAGAAAAAGTCCTATCTCCATGCAACTCATGAACTTCGTCAAATAATTTTTCAACATAATCAAGGGTAAAAGGTCGCTTCGGATGCCGGGATAGTTTCGAAATTTGCGAGGCACTTAGTTTTGAGAAAATTTGGGCTGTAAGTTCCGCTGAGCGTTCGCTTAACCTTTCAATTTCTTCGGAGATGTTTAAAAGAGGGTCGTGGCCAATTAGCCGCAGCTCATCTATCTTAGCCTCTAGCTCGGCAATAGGTTGTTCAAAATCTAAAAAATTCAAATTGACCTGCGAAGATCCGGTGCTTGTGTTACTCATCGCATCATTTTAGCTGTAAAAACACAAAGATAGAACTAATACTCGACATTTACATCACATACCCCGACGGTTGAGTTCAATTTGTCGAGCAGTTCATCGTTTAGACAAACACTCCATTTTTCTGGAAGGTTCAAACGAGTCTTAGCTTCATCACTTGTATACTCAAAAAACACTGGAATCAGACCACTCTCATTAGTCAAAATATCTCCTAGCTCCTCAAGCAGTTCTTTGTCGATCATTTCGTTAGTGACTGACAAGACCAAACCAGTTGCTAATTTATTTCTAGTTTCGTCAATACTACGGATCCCAACTGCTTCTATTCGAAACTCTCCAGAATACTTGTCTTCTCCGCAGGAGGCATCAACAACGACAATACGATCAACCGAAAGTTTATTAATGTTTTCTTCGTAAATTTCGTTATAGACAACGACCTCTACTCGAGCACTTCCGTCATCAAGTAAAACAATAGCCATTCTACCGCGCCGAGTTTTTATTAATCTCACTGAATTTATCAGACCGGCAATCATTTTATTTCCAGACGAAAGTAAAGCTAGCTCACAAACTGGAAAGCGATCAAATTCTTCTCTATACCGGTTGATAGGATGTCCGCTTAGATAAAGTCCAAGAGTCTCTTTCTCATATTTCAAAATCGTCTCTTTTGACCACTCTAGGGACTCTGTTTTAGCTATGATTCCGCTTAGGCTAGCATCATTTTTTTCGGTGGAGAGATGAGCGACTCCAAACAAGTCGTTTTGACCTGAGCTTGTATCTCTCGCCGCCTGATCCGTAGCTTTCAAAACCCGGTCAATATCCTCCATGAGCAAGTGTCGTGGCACATCAAAACCGTCAAGCGCCCCCGATTTAATCAGAACTTCCAATGCCTTACGGTTAATCCGGTTGGAATAATTCCGTCGACAGAGACTCATCAAATCCCTGTAAGGGCCTTGATTAGCTCGCTCTAAGACGATACTCGAAATAATGCTTTCTCCTAAACCTTTGATTGCACCCAAACCATAAAGAATAGTCTTTGTATCTTTAACGGTGAATCGAAAAATACAGCAATTAACATCGGGAGAAATCACTTCGAGATCCATTTTTCGACATTCTTCAATAATGCGCACCACTTTATCTGTAGTATCCATGTCAGCAGACAAAACTGCCGCCATAAATGCCGCTGCATGGTGCGTTTTCAGCCATGCTGTTTGATAGGCTAGGAGCGCGTAAGCGGCTGAATGGGATTTATTAAATCCATATCCTGCAAATTTTTCCATCAAATCAAAAATTGCCGTGGAATCTTTTTTATCAACCTCGTTGTGAGCAGAGCCTGCTAGAAAGCTTTCTCTTTGGAAAGCCATTTCTTCAACTTTCTTTTTACCCATCGCTCTACGTAGCAAGTCCGCAGCGCCTAAAGTGTAGCCTGCCAAGACTTGGGCTATTTCCATAACCTGCTCTTGGTAAAGAATCACCCCATTAGTGACATTCAATATTGGCTCTAAGGCTGGATGAAGATATTTCACAGCGGCACGGCCGTGCTTTCTTTCAATAAAATCATCAACCATTCCTGACTGCAATGGCCCAGGCCTAAAGAGTGCTACCAATGCTATTAAATCATCAAATTTATCAGGCTGTAATCGCCTTATCAAATCTTGCATTCCTTTAGACTCTAGCTGAAAAACAGCAGTAGTTTCACCACTTTGAACCATCTCAAAGGTCTCTTTGTCATCAAGTGGTATGCGCAGAATAACTATTTTCTCCTGCTTGTTTTTCTCCAGAACTGCATTTATATCCTTTAAGGCCCAATCAATGATGGTTAAAGTTCTAAGACCGAGAAAATCAAACTTAACCAGGCCAATTGCTTCAATATCGTTCATGTCAAATTGGCTGACAACGCTCTCACTACCTTCTTCACAATATAACGGCATGAAATCGGTTAAGTCTGTAGGTGCTATAACAACCCCTCCAGCATGCTTGCCGGCATTTCTTGCCAACCCCTCTAGCTTTTGCGCCAGGTCGAATACGCTTCTTACATCGTCCTCGCTTGCATATCGGGTCGATAACACTGGCTCTTCGATAAGCGCCTTTTCTAAGGTCATTTCTAATTCAAAAGGAATCAACTTTGCCAGCTGATCTATAAATCCGTAAGGGAAACCCAAGATACGACCGACATCACGAAGTACCCCTTTTGCTGCCATTTTCCCGTATGTGATGATTTGGGAGACTTTCTCTCGGCCATATTTTTGAGAGACGTAGTCAATCACTTCGTCTCTTCTTTCCATGCAAAAGTCAATATCGAAATCAGGCATAGATACACGCTCAGGGTTAAGAAAGCGCTCAAAGAGTAAGTCATACTCGATAGGGTCCAATTCTGTAATACCCAGAGCAAATGCTGCCAACGAGCCAGCACCAGAACCTCGCCCAGGGCCAACTGGAATACCATTTAACTTTGCCCATTCGATAAAATCAGACACAATCAGAAAATAGCCAGAAAATCCCATTTCACCAATGACGGAAAGCTCTCTGTCCAAGCGATGAGAATATTGAGTAACAATCGACGAATCAGACGCGTCAGCTTTAACAGCTTTAGTATCAAATCGACTACTCAATCCCTCGTGAGTTTTATGCTTCAACAGGTCGTCGACATTTCCGCCTTCAGGGATTGGATATTCAGGCAAGTGATAAGTCTTGAAATCAAATTCTAAATTACATTGCAACGCTATATTTACGGTATTCGATACTGCGGAAGGCACGTCTTCAAATAACATGATCATTTCCTCCTCAGTTCTCAAGTATTGCTCTGCACTATAGAGCTTTGGACGACGAGGGTCAGATAGCATTCGTCCTTGCTGAATACAAACTCGTGCCTCATGCACTTCATAATCGTCCGCATTTCTAAATCTGACATCGTTAGTAGCAACCAAAGGTATCGCTAGATGCTCAGCAACTGACGCCACTTCTTGCAAGTAAGCTTCTTCCTGCAACCTCCCTGTACGAAAAACCTCTAAATAGTACCTCTCTCCGATTAGAGCTTGCCACTTTGCCGCGGATCGCAGCATTGTTTCCTTACTTCCTGTGAGAAAAGCTAAACCAATATCACCACTTATACCTCCCGAAAGACAAATAATTCCGGTAAGCTGAGAGATGGTTAGCCAATTTTCATGCACCATAGGAATCCCCCTATGCTGACCTTCTCGATATGCTCTCGTTAATAAAATACTTAAGTTTTTATAACCCAAATTATTTTGGCACAGGAAAACAATTTTATATGGCTTACCCGTGTTCTCAGAATCAACCACCCATAGATCAGCACCTATTATAGGTTTAATGCCCGCTGACATCGCAGATCTAAAAAACTTGGAACTACCAAATACATTCGATTGATCAGTTAGCGCAATCGCAGCCGTTCCATTTTGCGTGCAATGAGAAATGAGCTCTGGAATCCTTACTAACCCATCGACTAAAGAATATTCGCTATGGAGATGGAGGTGGACAAATTTGGGTGACATTTTAATTGTCCTCTAAACATGCAAACTTATGCAGCGGTTTAAAAGACATTCGATGTTCTGAGGATGGACCGTAAGTCTCGATAGCTAACTTATGAGCAACAGTTGGATAGCCCTTGTGTTGCGCAAACCCATAGCGTGGATACTTTGCATCTAATTCTCGCATGATTCGATCGCGCGTTACTTTAGCAATAATGGAGGCTGCGCCAATTGCGTCTATCAAGGAGTCGCCTTTTATAATGCTTTGCGACAAAAAAGGCGTTTTAGGACAAAATTTTCCATCTACAAGTATTTGGGATGGGTCAAAACCCATATTAACTACAGCTCGTTGCATGGCCAAAAGCGTTGCCACATGTATGTTGAGAGCGTCAACCTCCTTCACTGAAGCCATACCAATACCCACAGCTTTGGCAGAGGCCCGTATCTTTACATATAAGCGTTCCCTCTCCGATTCACTTATTGTCTTTGAATCGCCTATACCTTTAATTGAATTAGGTCCCAACACTACGCTAGCAGCTACCACCGGCCCTGCCAGGGGTCCTCTACCTGCTTCATCGACTCCTGCAGTGTCATCATCCACTTGCCATGGGAGTTCAGCAACCATTTTTTATAAGCTGAGAAACGATCTCTGCAGCATTCTCAGAATTGTTAATTAGTGAACGGTGAATAATTTCTGCAGAACGGGAGAAAGCTTCTATATTTTTATTATCTTCAAGGTAATACAAAACAGTTCGAGAAAGGTTTTCAGTCGTCATCTCGGATTGAATATACTCAGGAACCAGATCACTATCCGAAAGGATGTTAGGCAAAGCAATTTTCTCGACGGTGATCATTTTTTTTAAAAAATAATAGCTAACTGGTGACGTCCGATACCCTACAACCATGGGGGTACGGCATAGCAAGGCTTCAAGCGTCACAGTTCCAGATGCGACAATCGCAGCGTCAGCAGCAGTCAACAATTCACGGGAGTTCCTTACATAGACGCCAAAGCCCTGCCCTCGGCAAGCTACCTCTACGAGTTTTCTGTGATCATCATTAACAACGCCTATAACAACCTGCACCGACTCCTTAGCCCTCGCCACGATTCTAGCTGCATCAATAAAGACGGGTAAATGTCTAGCAATCTCTTGCGACCGACTTCCTGGCATTATAGCTAACACCGACTTACTTTCGTCTAGTCCCAATACTTGCTTAGACACCAGCTTTCGAGGGTGGAGCGGCAGCTGTTTTGCCAATGGATGTCCAACAAAATTAGTGTTTATTCCATGCTTAAGAAAAAATGCTCGTTCAAAGGGGAAAACAGCTAACAATCTATCAATTGATTTCTTTAATTTTCGAGTACGATATTCTCTCCATGCCCATATCTGAGGGCAGACGTAATGAACTACAGGGACACCTTTAGTTTTTAATTTCTTTTCGATGTAGAAATTAAAATCAGGGACATCTATCCCGATAAAAACGTCTGGTGGATTATCAACAAAGGAAGTTACCAGTCTATCCCTCAATTTAGACAACCGCGGCCAGTTACGTACCACTTCGACTAATCCCATGACAGATAGCTCGGAAATATTTGCTTCCGCTACGCATCCATTTCTCAACATTTCCGGACCCGCCATCCCTCGAAAAGTTGCGTGTGGATAAATGGACTTAATATCAGCTATCAACGCAGCTCCTAGTCGATCTCCCGACTCCTCACCGGCTACGATTCCAATTGAAAGGATTTGCGTGTTCATTCCTCTCAGTCTCTGGCTCTAACGGATTAACTAAGACAAACGTGGTTATGTTTCAACGAACGATTCCTCGAGTCGACTCCAACACGAACCTGTGGATTTTTGCAATTACTGGACTTGCTACCTCTTTCTCTAATTCGACCAACGCGCTGCTAGTAGTCAGACTGCGACGATACATAATCCGATAGCATCTTTTTACGGATTCGATATCCACTTGCTCAAAACCTCTTCTCTTCATACCAACTTTGTTTATCCCACGTGCACGCGCGGTATTCCCCGAAACCATAACAAACGGAGGTATGTCCTTTACAATAATAGTGGAAATTGCAGAAAAACTACTTTCGCCCAACCTACAGAATTGGTGAACACCAGTAAAGCCGCCGAGAATAGCGTAATCATTTATTTCTACGTGTCCAGCAAGCGTAGAATTGTTCGCCATAATACAGTGGCTACCTATGAAACAGTCATGAGCAATATGACAGTAACCCATTATCCAGTTATCTGATCCTACTTTAGTAACGCCACCTCCAAGTGCGGTGCCACGGTTAATACTGCAGTATTCGCGGATAGTGTTTCCATCGCCGATCTCTAATCGCGACTCCTGACCGTCTTCGTTATATTTCTTGTCTTGCGGGTCATCACCCACGCTACAGAACGAGTGGATAGTATTATTAGACCCGATAACGGTCGGGCCTTTTATATTACAATGCGAATGAATTTTCGTACCTTCTCCAACAATTACTCCCGGTCCAATATATGTCCAAGGGCCTATTTCGGCACCAGGTGCAATAGACGCACTCGGATCAACTGACGCAAGCTTACTTATCAACTGTCGGCTACTCTTTCCGTGGTCATCAGCTTAGCGGTGGCAACAAGATTACCGTCTACCTTAGCAGTAACGTCGAACTTGTATACTCCCCGTAGCTGTTTTGTCAGCGTCGCCTCTAGAATTAACTGGTCTCCAGCCGTAACCGGCTTCTTAAACCGCGCTTTATCGATACCCACTAAATAGTAGACATTCCCCGTCTCACTTATCGCTTTATTGGAGTAAAAAGCCAACATGCCGGTAGCTTGAGCCATAGATTCCAATATGAGCACACCGGGCATAATCGGATGGTCAGGAAAATGACCCTGAAAAAAGGGCTCGTTAATAGTGACGTTTTTAATTGCCTTAATTGACTCAAAAGGCTTGCACTCCAAAACTCTATCTATGAGTAGCATCGGATAACGATGAGGCAACGTTTTTAAAATTGACGTTATATCTAAATTTTCCATCAAGCACCTATTAATAAGCAATCACGTTTCCAGCCTAACGGACAGCCCACCGACCTTGGCAGTGTCACGCGACAACTTTTCCCCTATAGCCATTGAAACCATTGACTGTCACGCAAGCTGACGCCAGTCACGTGCAACAACTAAATTATTTTTTTAAGAGCTCAATTACTAAGTTGGAGATATCTGCTTTCGAACTAGCATACGGTACATTCGCTAAAACAAGGTCGTAGCCATTTTCTTCAGCCACCGTAACTAGAGCTTCTCCTATGAGCTTTTGAACTTTCCCCATTTCTTCATTACGTCGGAAATTAATATCCTCTTGGAAAGTTGTCATGTCACGTTTTAACTCGCGAGTCTTGTTAGCAATGTCTCTGTTAATTCTTTCGCTTTCGCTTTCGCTCATAATAGCGCCATCTTTAGCTAAGCGGTCTTGGAGTTCTTTTAAAGCTTGCTGTGCTGCTACTAAATCTCTATCTCGGGTGGCAAACTCTTTTTCGAGTATTTTCCTGGCCGCATCGGCTTGAGGAGCAGACTGAAGTATTTCATCCGGCTTGACGACCCCAATTTTTAGTTCCACTGCATAAACAGATTGTACTGCTAAGGATAATGCAAATGCGGATATCAAAGACAACATAAATTTATTTTTCACCTGAACACTCCAAATAAGAATAGATAGCTAACAAAAAAGACGGTAGAGAACACTTTTCTCTGCATGCACGTAATTGTGTCATATCTCGCCACGAAAGTGGAACCTCTAGCCCATTAATATAATTAATACTGTGCACCAAAATTAAACTGAAACTTCTGAACTTCATCGTACCACTTGTCTCTCAATGGGAATGCATAGCTTACAGCTAACATCCCAAATGGAGACATCCAGGAGGCAGAAACTCCAGTTGACATCCTCATGTCTGAGAACGAAAAGTTGTTGCTCATAGCCAATGGCTTCCCATCCGCACCTCGCACAAAATCACCTGTGTTTTCAACGAAACTATAACCACTGTCACTCCAGACATTACCTGCATCAAGAAATCCAGAAAATCTTACAGACTTGAATTCTGCTAATGCCGGCACTGGAATCAAGACCTCAGCATTAAAGACTACGGTGGTATGTCCCCCCAACGCGCGGCCATATAAGTCCTGAGGCCCCAAGGAGTGCTCATCAAACCCACGCACGGTTCTAGGACCCCCAGCGTAAAAATTCTCAAAGAAAGGCAGCTGACTCGTCCCTCCATAGGCTTCACCATAACCAACATGCGCCTTAAGAAGGCCGGTAAAACCTTTTCCTAAAGGACTGTATATCCTTCCATCATATTCCATTTTCCAATATTTAAGATCCCCTCCTGGTAAAGCGGCAATCGCCTGTATACGTTGCAACACGCCTCTATCCGGAAAGATACCATCATTACGAGTATCGTAAGAATAAGACGTATTAAATTTTATACTGTTGTACTTATTCCCTTCTTGTCTCATGAAAGTAGCGATTATTGGATCGAGTAAGTTAGGAGCCGTATTAATTTCCGTTTGTTCAAAAGAAAGGCCAGTCATTATGTGATTATGTTCCGTGATCGGTAGCCCAAGCTTCACTCCCAATGAAATGCTTTCAGTTTCATACCTTGAAACTCGACGACGACCAGCATCGCTCTTGCTGTACATGACATCGAATCCTCTAGCAACTCCATCTTCAGTCCAGAAAGGATCCATGTACCCTAGTCGGAATGTCTTTTGAATATCACTGTTATTAAAGGCGAAATTAACGCTCTTTCCGCTTCCTAGAAAATTGTTCTGATTGACATTGGTATTCACAATAAACCCAGCCGACTGGGAAAATCCAAAGCCCAGCATTAGATTGCCCGAAGGCCTCTCTACTACTGTAAAGTTAACATCTACTTGGTCAGGAGTGCCCTCGACTGCAGGCGTTTCAACCGCGACATCCTCAAAATAACCGAGTCT
>Ga0233433_10003851_pt1 | contig 11829 bp, 9 predicted proteins | sample SI_122_August201_5_FD_179868 | JGI IMG/M metagenome (GOLD analysis project Ga0233433, IMG submission 179868) | Seawater microbial communities from Saanich Inlet, British Columbia, Canada - SI_122_August2016_100_MG | ecosystem: Environmental > Aquatic > Marine > Inlet | place: Canada: British... | reverse complement strand
CAGCAGCCCATCTATTTAGGATTCATCTAGAAGACTGGTTATCTCGTCATGCAGGGATTTGGGGATATTTATACCATCACGCTTTGTTAGTTCACGCGCTTTAAATCGGCGATCGCCAGGAAGACGCACGCCATCCTGCTTAAGAACTTCCTGAAACAATGCCTCACCATGGGTGATTATGTCTTCAGGGTTTCCAAAACGTGCCAAATCAATGGCAATTATCAGTTCGCCTCCTTTGGGAGGCCCGCCCTGACCCGCATCATCCGCCTCGGCTTCAAAACTCAGAAATTCGCCAATCAACGGGCCAGCCAGAAGTTCCACCATCATCGCCAGAGATGCCCCTTTGTATCCACCAAACCCCAACTGCGCACCCTGCAGAACGATATTGGGGTCAGTAGTGGGTTGCCCGTCCGGCCCGATCCCTGCGGTGACCGGCACAGGCTGACCATCGCGTGCGGCAATCTGAATCTCACCCCGCGCAATGGTTGACGACGCCTGGTCAAAGACCATCGGCGGGCCATCCCGGCGCGGCCATGCAAAGCCCATGGGGTTTGTACCAAACAGTGCTTTTATACCGCCGGCAGGCGCAACATAGGGATAGGAAGCAGTAACAGCAATTCCGCAGAGTCCATCTTCGGCCAATGCTTCCACCTCTGGCCACATAGCTGCTATGTGGAACATGTTCGTTATGGCCAGAACCGCAATCCCGTTTTCACGGGCGCAGTCAACTAACGGATCGTGGGCGATCTTTTGAGCCAGCGGGGCAAAGCCATTATCACCATCAACCCGCACCACCGCTGGGGCCAGTTTTTTAACGCTGGGGTTAGAACTTCCATTGACTCTTCCTGATTTGACACCGGCAACATACCAAGGCAGGCGAAACAGGCCATGAGCCTGACACATGTCTCCCTCGGCCTGAGTCAACCGGGAAGCTGCTGCTGCAGCATTTTCCTCATTGCAGCCGTTTTTCCGGAGGCAGGAAAAAGTTAAATCATAAGCCTGCTGTAAAGTCATATTGATGTCAGACATAGAACTCCTTATCAGATTTTCAAGGGGGCCTTATATCAAAAACCGGTTAAGGCCTGATGCATGAATTCAATTTTACCGCTGCCTCGTTGTGGGTGTCTAAAATAGAATCAGGCAGGTTTCTTGATGGAAAAAAATGAAGGCGCTTTTTTAACCTCCTGCATAAAAACCAGCTTAAAACGCTGGCAATTAAATGCCCACTGCTAATTACGACACTTCAGATATTTCCACTCGGGTATGTAATGGCCGGAAACAACTCAACCAGTAGCATCGCTGTGCGCGCACCTTGGCTAGAAAACCTCAAAGCATTCAGCCCGGTCATTGCAGCCAGAACGGTTTGATAAAATACCGATGCCAATGTTGCAGCCTGCATTGCCTTGTCTGCAAAACCCGCCAGGGATAGCACTGATTTAGCTAGTAGTGAATCTACCGGGGTCGTGGTTTATCAGGTGACTATAATCAGCAGAACCCTATAATGTACTGGGTCACCACAACGGGAGTCATCCGATGTCAGAACAGGTAAAAATCCCAGAGAAGAAGACAACAGAAGATATTCGCGCACAGAGAAAACACGAATGTGCCCTGGGTTATCAATTGCTTGCGGCCCTAAAATGGGGTGACCTCGGTGATGGCCATATCAGTGCCAGGGACCCAGTCCATACCGACTGCTTCTGGATGTTACCCTATGGGGCTGCCTACCAGAGTGCCACAGAATCCGACCTGATACTGGTTTCAGATAAGGGCACCACCGTTGAAGGTGACGGTGCTGTGAATATGGCAGGCTATTATATTCACCATCCTATCCTCGCTGCCCGCCCGGATTTAGTCAGTGCGGTACACGTTCACACCGGCTGGGGTACGCCGTTTTCATCAGAGGTTCGGCCGATTCAACCAATCTCGCAGGAAGCCTGCATTTTCTTTGAGGATCACGCTATATTCGACGACGATGAAGTCCAAATCCAAAGTGTCGACGCTGGCAAGCGAATCGCCGATAAACTGGCCAAGTCCCGGGCCATCATTCTTCGTAACCATGGCCTTCTCACCACTGGCGACAGTGTGGCTGAAGCGGTAGGCAGCTTTGTATTGTTGGAAAGAGTTGCTGAGGTGCATATGAAGGTAAACAACCCGAAAACTATTTCTGCTAGTGCGGCACGATTCGCCAAACAAGACCTGATTAAGGGTGGTGCCGGCCGTATGGCTTTCGCCTCTCTGCTGAAAAGACACATCCAGACGACAACACTTAATTAACACCGGAATCGCTTATAACACGAGAGGATTCCTATCCCACAGAATATAGTTCCACATCAGTCAGGCGTAACCGACTGAAACGACAGAACCTCTAGATAGCAACACCATTGCTCGACAACCTGACAGTTCACCTCATCTAAAAAAAGCACATCAGCTAACCCGGTTATGGTTTGGTTTCCAGGTCACAACCTGCTCCACAGCATTATCAGAATAGCCCTTGGCCAGAGCTCGCTGGAGCCTCTGATCAGACCATACCACTGGAGTTGTTCTAACCTGGGTAGCCGCTTATGCTAACAGGATAAATTTCAGTGGCCGGGCAATAACGTCAACAGGACATACCATGATTCAAGATTCCCTCAGCAACACATTAATAGGTATCGAGTTCCCAGCCATTGACATCTCCTGGAATGAGCAAGACACGATGCTTTATGCGCTGGGCGTCGGCGCAAAGCCAGGCCAGGAACTGGACTTTCTTTATGAAGGCAGAGGACCACTGGTATTACCTACTTATGCAGTTATCCCCGGAATGCAATCACTCGGTAACCTACGCAGCGCCGTTAAACTGAAAATCCAACGTCTACTGCATGGCGAGCAGAAGGTCGAGGTTTTAAGACCCCTGCCTGCCAAAGCCACAGTGATCCTGAAAAGCAGAATCTCCGAGGTTTGGGATAAAGGTAAAAATGGCGTCATAGGTGTTACTGCTGAAGCAGAAGATGCTGATGGGCTTCTTTTCAGGACTCATGCAACACTATTTTATTTTGGTGGTGGCGGTTTTGGCGGCGATCCCGGTCCTTCGGGAAAGGACTCCGATGCCCCACCTGATCGAGAGGCAGATATCATCATCTGTGATCAAACACAGGAAGAGCAGGGCGCACTGTATCGGCTATCAGGTGATCGTGTAGCATTACATATAGACCCTGGTTTCGCTGAAAAAGCAGGCTACGACAAACCCTTCATGCATGGGCTATGCACTTACGGCTTTGTCGGCCGGGCGATCCTCAGTGGACTCTGTGATGGAAATCCGGAGCGTTTTAAATCCATGTCAGGCCGATTTGCAGCCAGGGCCGAATTTGAAGACCAGATCATTACAAAAATATGGAAAACAGCACCTGGTGAAGCCATCATCCAAGCTGAAAACCAGCAGGGTACCATTTTGTTATCACAGGGCCAGGCTCGCTTCGAGACGAGCGCGCCCTCATGAAAGACACTTTTCGTGATCTGTTCGCCACACAGAAATCTGCAGCAGACTTAATTTATCATCTAGACAAATCTCTAAATGGCGGATTTGGTGGCACCAATGGCGGTGTATTGGCGGCAATCTGCATTGATGCAGCTAGGTCTCTGGCAGTCGATCGTATTCCTATCGGCATCGACGCAAGGTTCGTCAGGAATTTCCCACCCGGGCCCGCAAGAGTTGCAGCAACGCCTTTAAATATCGGTAGATCACTCACTACAATCAGTGTCGATATCTCACGAAGTGACGGTAAACTCGCCACCCGCGGAACCGTTTCGTTTGTTAATGCCTCAGCCCTTGAACCCGTAGACATTCCAGGCATCCCCGAATCTGACGAAGAGCTCCTGCACCCTTCTAACGGCCGTATCTGGAGACAACCCGCCACCCAGGAAATACCGCTGATAACAACATTCAGACCCCGGCAGTTAGGTAAAACCTCGAAAGGGATCGTCACTGCCAGCGATACCATCTGGAAATCAGGCTCATTACAGGAAGCTGCCTGCATCGCTGCTGATCTTTCAGTCGGACCTCCGGTTGCTGCAGCGCTGAAAGGCAAGTCATTGGCAATGCCTAACCCCGACCTGTCATTACGTTTCTGCAGCCAGACCATTACGCCTGCCTATTTAGTTTCAACCTGTCAACTCGCAGCCATGGATCAGGGCCTGGCAACGACAACACTTGAAGTAAGGGATCAAGGGGTATTAGTTGCAACGGGTATTTCCAGTACAACCTGCCTTAAGTTATCGAACTGAACGCCACCTTCAATCGAAAAATGACGATTAATCGAGCCACCCTTTTAGGTTCTGTCCTACCGGCGAACCTATCGCGTCGCCATTCACGGTTAAATACCTTGGTAGCTGACACACCCTGCTAACAGAAATTCCAGTCGCTCTTGAAGCGAGGGCCAAGTACTAACTTACCATTCCCATCAAGGCACTTCTTAATCCGGCGGTATTACACCCCAGTGCTTCTGTGTTATTTTATTTTTTTAACAATTGATCTCAGCTATGAATATCCTTAAAGGCGTGCGAGTACTGGATTTTGGACGATATATTGCAGGACCCTTCTGCGGCGCTCTATTGGGCGACCTTGGAGCGGACGTGATCCGAATTGAGAAGGTCTCCGGAAGTGAAGACCGCTACACTACCCCGGTTAATCCTGGCCATCCTGATGGCGAAGTAGGCTCAACCTTCCTGCATCTGAATCGGAACAAACGTGGCATGACTCTAAACCCGAAGAAACCTGGTGCAGATGAGATCAAGCGGAAGCTGATTGAATCTGCTGATGTAGTTGTGGCCAATATGCCGCAAACAGGGCTCAAGGACATCGGCATCGATTACCCCTCTCTTTGCCAGATAAAACCCAGTATCATCCTAGCCAGTAGCACCGCGTTTGGCGCCACAGGACCCTTCGGGGATCGAGTTGGTTTCGATGGAGTCGCTCAGGCAATGTCCGGCAACCTGCACATGACAGGGCCCGCCGACCAACCAATGCGTAATTTTCACCCCTATGTCGACTTCACCACAGGAGCCCTGAATACCATAGCCATACTGGCAGCGATCCTGCACCGCAACCAAACCGGTGAAGGCCAGGAGGTCCAGGGTGCATTGCTCGCTTCGGCGCTGACCGTTGCCGGAGGCACTCTCATAGAACAGGCAATTACTGGAATCAATCGGGTTGCTTCCGGTAATCGTGGTCAAACAGCAGCCCCGTCAGACACTTATCAAACCTTAGACGGCTGGATTCTAGTCAGCGCTATCGGCCAGCCCCTGTTTGAGCGCTGGGCCCATCTCATGGGCGAAGACCATTGGCTAGAAGATCCCCGTTTTGCATCTGACGCAAGCCGCGGTAAGCACGCGGCAATAATCAGTCAACGAATGCAGGCCTGGACCCTATCTCGAACCACAGCGGAGGTGGTCAATGAACTCGACCAGGCCAGGATCCCTTGCGGCGAAGTGTTATCGCCCCAGGAAGCCCTCGAACACCCCCAGGTTAACGCGATGAATTATCTGACCGACATTGAATACCCTGGGATAGAAGGGTCCTACCCACTACCCAGGCTGCCGCTGGAGTTCAGCAAAATCGAGCTGGAGAAACCAAAACGACCTCCCACGCTGAGCGAACACACTAATGAGATCCTTAGTGAGCTAGGTTTTTCCGGGCAGGATATTGCCAAATTTCGGGAACAGCGGATAGTATAGTCTGGCTGCAAACCTGGAGGGCACTATCAAGCAAGCCCATGCAGACATGATAGCCAGCGGAACACGGGTCAAAAAGCAATCCCAGCGGCTAGAGGCCAAGCGGACTTAGCCAAACACAACGACTTTAGTTTGGAGCCTGGGACAGCTTCAAATACCGGTGCTATCTGAATTAACTGGAGCAGGCTATGGTAAACACAATCAACCGCCGCGACTTTATTAAAACCACTGCAGTCGCGGGCACAGCAACAACCATGGCAGGATCACTGCTCGCTTATCCATCACAAAAGCGGGTGAAAATGGCGGTCATTGGTACCGGTCTGCGTGGTCAATGGGTTTTATCCCTGGCTGCAAAATACCCAGAAGTGGATATACCTGCCATCTGCGATATTGATGAAACCATGCTTGCCGCAGCCCTGAAGATCTTAAAGGAGGCTGGCAAACCCGAACCTCGGGTTTACCGGCGGGGTGACGAAGACTTTCGTAGAATGATTAGCACTGAAGATCTGGATGGGGTTTATATAGCCACTCCCTGGCACTGGCATCACCCCATGGCAGTCGCGGCCATGAAAAATGGCATGCAGGTCGGCACGGAAGTCCCGGCCGCGCTCACTGTGGAAGAATGCTGGGATCTAGTGAGAACTTCTGAGCAAACCGGCATGAACTGCATGATCATGGAGAACGTGTGCTACCGACGCGATATCATGGCAATACTAAATATGGTGCAACAGGGTCTATTCGGCGAACTGCTGCACTGCCAGGGCGGCTATCAACACGATCTGCGTCATGTGAAATTCAACAATGGTGAACAAGCCTATGGCGGTGGCGTCGAATTTGGGGAAAAAGGATTCTCTGAAGCACGCTGGCGAACTCAACACTCGGTTGATCGAAACGGCGATCTCTACCCAACCCACGGCCTGGGACCGATTAGCCCCATGCTGGGTATCAATCGTGGCAATCGCATGGTCCGCCTCACCTCGACGGCAAGCCAGGCTCGCGGACTGCACCAGTATATTGTCGATAAAGGCGGATCCGAACACCCTAATACAGAGGTCGAGTTCAAGTGCGGAGACATCGTCACCACGGTTATCAAATGTGCGAACGGTCAATCCATTGTACTCAGTCACGATACTAATAATCCCCGGCCCTATTCGCTGAATTTCCGCGTCCAGGGTACCCAGGGTATCTGGCAAAAAGATGCTCGATCACTCTATATCGAAGGCTTGAGTGATCAGCCGCACCGATGGGAAGACGAGGCGCCCTACCTCGAGGAATTTGACCACCCACTTTGGCAACGCTTTGAAGAAAACGCCGTGGGAGCCGGCCATGGCGGTATGGACTATTTCATCGTCAGGGCCATGATCGAAACATTCAAAGGCGCACCACCGGTCATCGACGTTTACGATGCAGTTAGTATGAGCGTTGTTTCAGCGTTAAGCGAACAATCCATTACTCAGGGCAGTGCTCCCATCGATATCCCGGATTTCACCCGGGGAAAGTGGCGAACAAATGTGTCTATTTTTGGTCTCAGTGACCGCCTGTAGTTTTTTCAGTCCGAGAACCCGCAGGGTAAGTGCTGCTCACAGAAGATAAGCGGACGTTTTAGCTTACTTTCAAGGACCCCTGGTCCCCAAGTGCTCGGCTCACTGCAGCTAAAGTCGAGTTAGTGGCCTGAGCGATCAAGTTCCTTTTTTCGATAGAATCTAACCCTACTGGTCTGGCGAAGCACCCAAAAGACGAGGAATGGATAGCTCAATTGAAAAAACTTGCCTTACGGGACGCAAAGCCTTTAACTGTTTTTGTTAACATCTCAGTTAGGGTTTTTCGTCATGACGCCACTCCTCCAGGGGCATCGTATCAGCCATTCCCTGGGTACTAAGACTTTGTTCAAATCCCTTGATATCTCGATTAATGAAGGCGATAAGATTGGCTTGGTTGGCCACAATGGCTCAGGAAAATCAACGCTGTTAGCCATTCTAAGTCAAGAACTTGACGCTGATGAGGGCGAGATTTCGAGGAATCGAGGGCTGCAGCTGGAAGTCGTCGAGCAATTTATCAATCCCGGCTTGTCCAACCAAAGCCTTGTAAACGCGTTAGCCGATAAACTGCCCAAAGAAGAAAAAGATTTCAACCAATATCGTGTTGAACAACTACTGACGGAACTCGGGTTCAGCCCTGCTGAATATGAATACAGAGTCGCTGACCTAAGCGGTGGTCAGCAAAATCGACTCATGTTTGCTCGCGCCGTCATCAATACGCCGAATCTGATTCTGTTCGATGAGCCTACTAACCACCTCGACCTGAAGACTCTATTGTTTTTTGAACGATTCCTACAACAACTTAACGCTGGTTTCCTGCTGATCTCCCACGATAGGCAATTTCTTGATGCCGTTACTGAGCGTACGGTTTTTCTCCGCGATGAAAAAATTTACAACTTTAATCTCCCCTATACCGCAGCCAAAAAACACCTCGACGCACAGGATAATGCTGCCAACGCCAGACTCAAGGAAGAAGAGAAAGCCATCAAAAGCCTCACCAATAGTGCCAAACGACTCGCTACCTGGGGAAAAGTCTACGATAACGAGAAATTTGCAGCCAAAGCAAAAAGTATGGAAAAACGCATTGAGAAAATGGAGGAAAACAAAACCTTTGTCAGTAAAGGCTCGAAGCTCCATCTCGATCTGGAAATGCAGGCAACTCGCGCCAACAGAATGCTCCATATCAACAAACGCGATATCTTATCCCCTGGTACAAAGCCGGTAACACTATTTCATATAGAAGAGTTTTTTATACGTCCGGGTGACCGTATTGCACTACTGGGACACAACGGTACCGGCAAGACCACTTTAATCAAATTAATTATGGATCAATTTGCAACGGATAGAGACGGCGACCTCGTGAAGTTTAACCCTCAATGTGAGATTGGTTATTATGACCAGGAAATAAACGAATTTGATGGTTCCTTGAACCTGGTGGAAACATTACGAGCGCGCTGCCATCGTGGCAGCGAAACAGACTACAAAACGGCCTTAATCAAAGCAGGATTCCCCTACCCGGATATCACCAAAAAAGTGGCGGTATTAAGCGGTGGCGAAAAGGCCCGTCTGATGTTTCTGATCATTAAAATTAACCAACCGAACTTCCTGGTTCTGGATGAACCCACTAATCACATTGATATTCAAGGTAAGGAACAGCTCGAAAAGCAGATTCTAGCGACCAACGCAACCCTGCTGGTTACCTCCCATGACCGCAGATTTATTGACCATATTGCTGATCGCTTCGTGCTCATCGAGGACCGGCAGTTAATCGAAATCAATAGCCCAGACTCTTTTTACCAGACCGATACAAGCCAAATCCCCGGGGCTAGCAATACCCCATCGGCACACACCATTACCCCGGGGCAGATAACGGATGAGGACTCAATTCTAGAAAGAATTATCGAACTGGAAACTCTGATTGCAGAAGACCAAGCAAGGAAAATAAAATTCCAGAAACCTAAAATACAAGCTGAATGGCACATCGAACTCGAAAAGCTCAACATTCAGCTAATCAGCATTTCAAAATGACGAGTTGAGCATCGTTACTTGAGACAATCCTGCGTCGACTAGATCTAGCGCTCTGAATTAACGTTATCAAACGCAGCCTGAGCCGTAGTCTAATTCCACTATGTTATGGTAATCATTCATTTTATGATTATTCGGAAGCCAAAGACGCTCAAGGATACCAGGCATCATATGCAGAATGACGCACCAACCCAGCGGAGAAATGCCGCCGATCTAGCTAAAAACTTCGACCTGCTATCGCTCCCCGAAGATTTCTACGATAGCCCATTTCCTTATTACCAAGCGCTACAAGAACATTCCCCGGTCAAACAATTATCCGATGGCAGTTTCTTCCTGACACACTACGCAGATCTAATCGGTATATACAAAAACACCACCTTATTCAGCTCCGATAAAAAAACCCAATTTAAACCAAAATTCGGCGATAGTCCCTTGTATCAGCACCACACCAGCTCACTGGTCTTCAATGACCCGCCGCTGCATACCCGTGTCCGTAGTATCCTAAATGGCGCTCTGGTACCCAAAGCCATCAATGCAATGAAGCCAGGCTTGACCACACTGGTAGATGAGTTAATTTTTAAGATGAAAGGAAAGAACCAGGTGGATCTAATTACGGACTTCGCCAGTGCCATTCCTATTGAGATCATTGGCAACCTGCTGGGCATACCGCACGAAGAACGAGCTCCATTACGAGACTGGTCACTGGCGATATTGGGAGCCCTGGAACCAGTCACAAGTGATAGCGCCGCAGATTGGGGAAATCAATCCGTGCAAAGTTTTCTCGCTTATCTGGCAGAACTGACCGAGCGACGACGCAGTCAACCAGGAGACCCTGAACACGATGTATTAACCCGCCTGATTCAAGGTGAAGCAGACGGGGTAAAACTCTCTGAAAAAGAATTACTGCACAATTGTATTTTTTTGCTGAATGCAGGCCACGAAACTACGACTAACCTGATTGGCAGTGCTCTGGTTACGCTGCACGACAACCCTGCACAGCGACAACGCCTGATCGAGCAACCCGGCCTCATTAAAACTGCGGTTGAAGAAGTATTGCGTATGGAGAGTCCTAATCAACTGGGTAACAGAATGGCAACCGAAAGCGTGCAAATCGGTGGCTGCTCAATCCCAGCAAGAAGCAATATTCACCTATGTATTGGCGCCGCCAACCGTGATCCGAGCACCTTCATGGAACCACAGCACTTTGACATTAGCCGGTCCCCTAATCGACACCTGGCCTTCGCCAGTGGTGCCCATAACTGCATTGGCAATACCCTGGCAAGGCTCGAGGCAAGTATCGCCATATCTGGCTTTATCACCCATTTCCCGGATTATCAATTAGTCCATAGACCGGTTCGCGCCAGTCGAGCGCGTTTTCGCGGCTTTCTCAGTATTCCCTGCCAGTTAAATCCGTCCGTGCCATGACTGATACCCGACTTTATAGCAGGCACACACCTGGAAACTCAAAACAGGTCAAGGTCTGATACTAACGATCCACTATTTTATGCGTCAGGCTCATATAGGATCGATTAATAAATCCTGTGTTATCGCCGTTCTTCTCATCCCACTCTTTGGTTAACTTGGCAGCAACTACATCCTCAAGAGTCGCTCCATTTTCAATTAAATCCATCATGCGATCCCGAATCGTAGTTAACATATCAATATAGGCTTTCAAGGCACTATAGTCCGTAATGGGACCATGCCCCGGTATCACAACTGTGTCAGCATCAATCAGCTTCAAGGTTTCCGAGCAAAATCGAATCACGCCATCAAGCGTTCCGCCATTACCCGCATCAATAAAAGGATAGCCGACATTATTGAAAACATCACCGAGGTGGACGGCATTACTGCCACGAAAAATAATGGCAGTATCGCCTGTTGTATGAGCAGGTCCGAAGTGGAACAAATCAACTTGCTCTCCGTTTAAATGAAATTGCATCGTTGTATCAAAGGTGAGTGTCGGCAGCGCTGCTTCCGGGTAGGCTTTTTGCAAATACGAAATCCCAACAAGATTAATGAGATGGTCATCCAGCATCATGCTACGCGAGTTAGCATGGCTGACCAGCCAGGATCCTTTCGGCCCAAGCGCCAAATTGCCCTCGGCGTGATCAAAATGCCAATGGGTATTGATGACAAAATCAATTGCGTCACCTCCCAGGCCTGCAATTGCGGCCTCTATTTTTGGCATCGCGGAGGGAAATTGATCATCTACAATAAGAACCCCATCTTTGCCCGTACTGACAGCAATGTTTCCTCCAGCTCCGAACAGAACACTCAAGTTATTACCAATGGTCTCGACAGTTATCTCTGGGTCAACCAAATCAAAACCAAATACATTGGCGAAGTCTTCCAAGGATAACGGTTCAGGTACCTCGGGACCTGAATGCGGGAAAGCAACCGAGCAACTGACTACCAGACAAATCGTTAACAGCATTTTTTTCATTGATTTTATCTCCTGTTGTTTACCAAGAATTAATCACTCTTTCGAATCCAGTCATCTACCATTAAAAACTAGCAACTGACTGAGACCTTATTCTTTAAAAAAAGCTTTGCGTACCAT
>Ga0233433_10003849_pt1 | contig 11831 bp, 6 predicted proteins | sample SI_122_August201_5_FD_179868 | JGI IMG/M metagenome (GOLD analysis project Ga0233433, IMG submission 179868) | Seawater microbial communities from Saanich Inlet, British Columbia, Canada - SI_122_August2016_100_MG | ecosystem: Environmental > Aquatic > Marine > Inlet | place: Canada: British... | reverse complement strand
GGATGGTATGGAAATAACCCAATTTACTTATTTTCAGCAGGTGGCGGGCCTTGAATGTTATCCAGTCATGGGGGAGATAACCTATGGACTCGAACGTCTGGCACTTTACCTTCAAGGCGTAGAGGACTTTCAACAATTAGTGTGGACTAAACAAGCCGATAATATTGTCACTTACGCGGATATCTTTCATCAATACGAAGTAGAAATGTCGACCTTTAACTTCGATCAGGTCGATATTCCAGGGCTTTTCGCGCATTTTGATTTTTACGCTGATGAAACAACCAGATTGCTGGAGGCGGGCTTACCGCTGGCTGCTTATGAGTATGTCATGAAAGCTTCGCATGCCTTTAATTTACTGGATGCCAGGCAAGCCATATCAGTGACTGAACGACAACGATTCATCTTGCGAGTACGCAAGCTTTCCAGCGCCGTCGGCCAAAGTTATTTCAATACCCGACAAGCCTTGGGCTTTCCTCTTGCAGAAGAATCATTGCGCCAAGCGGCTTTAGAGGAGAACAAGGGTGGCCAGTAATCCGCTTCTTATCGAAATAGGCACTCAAGAACTGCCCCCTAAGAGCCTGAAGACACTAATGAATGGCCTAAGCAGGGAAGTTGCCGCACAACTTGATGCACTGCAATTGCCTTATCAGGAAATCGAGTCGTACGCGACACCTCGCAGACTCGCAGTGAGAATTAACGGCTTGGCCAGTAGACAAGCCGACCAGAAAGTCGAAAGAAAAGGACCTTCACTGACAGCCGCTTACGACAGCGAGGGGAACCCGAGCAAAGCTTTGCTCGGGTTCGCTAAATCCTGCGGTTTAGAACAACTCGGCAGCCTGGAAACACTGGAAACAGATAAAGGTGCCTGGGTAATCTATCGTTCTAGTATCAGTGGCAAACACCTAGAGGATTTAATTCAAACCATACTTGACGGATCGATCAGCAAACTTCCCATTGCAAAAAAAATGCGTTGGGGTAGCTCAAAAGACGAATTCGTCAGGCCAGTAGAATGGCTTCTGGTGTTATATGGAAGCACCGTTCTAGCCAGTAGTCTATATGGTAAGGATGCCGACCGATTTACCCGTGGCCATCGCTATATGGGCGAACAACATTGCTCAGTGAACCATGCCAACGACTATGAGGCCTTACTGAGTGCAGAAAAGGTGCAAGTAAACTTTCAGCAACGCCGCGACCAAATCCTTAACCAACTCGAACTCGAAGCAACCAGGTTAGGAGGCGTGTTAACCAAGGACGAAGCGCTTCTCGACGAAGTCACTGGGCTGGTAGAGTGGCCAGTCGTTCTTTCTGGTACCTTTGCAGCCTCATTTCTCGATGTGCCAGAAGAAGCACTCATCTCAGCCATGCGCGAACACCAAAGATACTTTCACATCAGAAACAAGAATGCTGCCCTGCTTCCATATTTCCTCACCGTTACCAATATTGAAAGCCTAGATCCACCAACTATTATTAAGGGAAATGAACGAGTAATAACGCCGCGCCTGACAGATGCCGCTTTTTTTTACAATAAAGATGTCGCATCGCCGCTGGACGAACGTCTACAAAAACTAGGAAACGTTGTTTTTCAAAATGAGCTTGGTTCCTTTCTAGATAAAGCTAATCGGATTTCAGCTCTGGCAGGTTTCATAGCCACGGCCATCGGAATCGATCCTGAGCCAGCCAGGCGGGCAGGACTACTGGCGAAAACTGATTTAGTGAGCCAGATGGTCGGCGAGTTTCCTGATCTGCAGGGGATTATGGGAGCCTATTACGCCCAACAAGCCGGAGAAGGCGATGCGGTCGTCATTGCCATTCGGGAGCACTATCAGCCTAGTTTCGCAGGTGACGAGCTACCCAGCAGCGACATCGCCTGCTGCCTTGCGTTAGCGGACAAGATGGATACCCTGGTAGGATTGTTCGGTATTGGAAGACCTCCTACAGGAAGTAAAGATCCGTTCGCGTTGAGAAGGCAGGCACTTGGGATCGTCAGAATCTGCATCGAGAAAAACCAACCCTTTGATCTCGTAAAAATAGCCGCCCATAGCGCATCATTATTTGCAACCGCCTTTAATACCGACGAGTTACTCGAATATATCAGAGATCGGTTTGAAAACTGGCTAGTCGACCAGGGCAGGCCGCTTGATGTGATTCGGGCAATTCGTCATCGAAGTCATAAAATTCATGATTTGCCTGCAGCTGTAGCAGATATCGAAGCGCTGATTGAGTTTCGTTCCAGGCCGGAGGCAATTCAATTAATCCTTGCCCAGAAACGGATACAAAAGATTCTCGATAAATCTGCGCCAGGTGACCAGGACACAGTAGACGAGGCACTATTTCAACATCCCAGTGAACATGCTTTATACGAACAGATACTAGTATTACAGGAAATCGAAGCCAGCCATCATGGATTCAGTCAACGTCTGACGGAATTTGCTGCGAGCTCAGGTCCTCTGGAACTATATTTTGAGCACGTTATGGTGATGGATGAGAATCAGGCTCTAAGGCAAAACCGCCTCGCAACCCTGAGCCTACTTAGGAACATGGTTATAAAAATGGCTAACCTGTCAATTTTACAGAATTAAAGGCCACAGGTAGCTTGATTATCGACTCGGTCTTTATATATCCAGGTTACCAACAGCCAGGGCATTCTCTTCAATAAATTGCCTTCTTGGTTCTACATTATCGCCCATTAGAGTATTAAAGACCTGATCTGCCTTAATCGCATCTTCAATGGATACACGCAGCATGGTCCTGTGTTTGGGATCCATAGTGGTCTCCCACAACTGGTCAGCATTCATCTCGCCCAGACCTTTAAATCGCTGTCTGGACTGGCCCCTGGCAGCTTCTTTGTGCAACCACTGCAAAGCCTGACTCAAATCATCCACCTCATGTGATCGCTCACCTTTAAAGACGCTGCTACCCTCAGGTAGAGCCTTTCTCATGATTTCACCAAATTCTGCAATAGCACGGTATTCAGCCGAAAGGAAAAAATCCCGATTAAATTCATAGTCTTTCCTAAAACCATGATTGACCCAACCAACCACTGGGAAGAATATACCTCTCTCAGCATCTTCCCGAAGATCGATACTGTAATGGTTATGGGCATTATTCGATAAAGAAACCCGGACTTGCAACTCATCAATGAAGCTCTTAACCCGTTCTTCATCCGTTAAGTCCTGTGCTTGGAAGCGGGCCTGATATTGCATCGCTTCCAGGACAGCAAATGGATAAATCCGTTCAAGGCGATGCATTCGTGCCTGATTCTGGTAATAAGCCTGGGCTAATTCGACAAACTCTTCCGCTGGCATCGCATCAGCATCTCCCCTGCGCTGTAACCTGGCATCATCCATGGCCAGTTCTAAGGCAAACAGCTGCAGTTCTTCCTCATCTTTGATGTACCTTTCCTGTTTTCCTCTTTTAACCTTATACAGCGGCGGCTGGGCAATATAAACGTGACCGCGTTCAATTAACTCTGACATATGTCTGAAGAAAAAAGTCAGCAATAACGTTTTAATATGCGCGCCATCCACATCAGCATCTGTCATTATGATAATTTTATGATAGCGAAGCTTGTCCGCATTAAATTCGCCTAAACCTATACCACATCCGAATGCAGTGATCATGGTTCCGATCTCTGCTGAGGATAACATTTTATCAAAACGCGCTTTTTCTACATTGAGAATTTTACCCTTAAGAGGCAAGATCGCCTGGTTCCTACGTTCCCTCCCCTGTTTCGCAGATCCGCCAGCTGAGTCACCCTCTACCAAAAACAATTCTGACCTCGCTGGATCTTTTTCCTGGCAGTCCGTCAATTTACCAGGCAGGCCAGCAATATCCAGGGCACCTTTTCGCCGAGTCATTTCCCGGGCCTTCCTTGCTGCATCCCGAGCTCTAGCTGCATCTATCATTTTCTGGACAATGGACCGCGCCTCCTGCGGATTCTCCATTAAATAGTCTGAGAAATATTGACCCATTTCCTGCTCTACTGCTGTTTTGACCTCAGATGACACCAATTTATCTTTGGTCTGGGACGAGAATTTGGGATCAGGCACTTTTACCGAAATTATGGCAGTCAAGCCCTCACGAGCATCATCGCCAGTAGTGCTGACCTGGGATTTTTTACCCATACCCTCTTTTTCTATATAGTTATTCAGCGTTCGAGTCAGAGCCGTCCTAAATCCTTGCAAGTGCGTACCACCATCACTTTGGGGAATATTATTGGTATAGGCTAGCAATCTTTCCTGATAAGAGTCATTCCATTGTAACGACACTTCAACACCCACTCCGTCCGGCCGATCGGCTTGGAAGTGAAAAATCTCGTTTAGGACGACTTTATTTTTGTTTAAGTATTCGATAAATGCCCCTAAACCACCCTCATACCGAAACTCCTCTTTCTTACCAGATCGTTCATCCAACAATTCTATTCCAATACCCGAATTCAGAAACGATAATTCACGCAATCTTTTGGCCAGTATGTCGTAATGAAACTCGATGTTTGTAAATGTCTCAACTGATGGCCAAAACCGACACCGTGTGCCTGTCTGCTCTGTTTCTCCGACTACTTTAAGATCTTCCTGCGGAAATCCATGACGGTAGTTCTGTTCCCAGATTTTTCCTCCTCTCCAAATCGTTAAGGTCAATTCTGATGAGAGCGCATTGACGACAGAAATGCCTACACCATGAAGACCACCAGAAACCTTGTAGTTACTGTCATCGAATTTTCCGCCTGCATGGAGCACCGTCATAATAACTTCGGCGGCAGATATACCTTCTTCTTCATGGATATCAGTCGGTATTCCGCGCCCATCATCAGAAACTGTCACGGATTCGTCTGGGTGAATAATGACTTGTATTTTGGAACAGTGGCCCTCTAGAGCCTCATCAATGGAGTTATCTACCAATTCCTGGACCATATGATGTAATCCGGTTCCATCATCGGTATCCCCAATGTACATACCAGGACGTTTCTTAACTGCCTCTAGTCCTTTTAATACTTTAATACTACTTGAATCGTATTTCTGGTTATCAGTCATAAATATCCTCTCCAATGCTGCTGATTATACCCTGTTTCACGTGAAACATTTTGCCTAAATGTTCTCCCCAGGATTCGATTAAAGTCGCTTTATCGGTACTGGTGGTAAAAATTTGATGATTACCGCGACAAAGCAAAGCGGTTATTGCCTTTCTGTGGTCTGGGTCGATTTCAGATGCCAAATCATCAACCAAAAGAATAAGATTCTTCCTAGCCTGTTCCGGCAATAGTTCAAGTTGACTTAGCGCTAATGCCCACGACAGCATTTTCGCTTCTCCACGGCTACACACCTCCGCTACCGGCTTTCCCTTTACGGTGACTTTGATTTCAGCTCGGTGAAATCCTTTCTGAGTAAACCCTCTCTTTAGATCGGTTTGCAAATCCTGCTCATAAGCATATTTCAGATCCTGCGACTCATTCCAGCCGCGATAGTATTCAAGATCTAGTTCAGTAACATTGCACAAGCCACGCGCCAGAGGTAAGAATTGTTGTTTAAGCCGATTACTGTAGTCTAGACGCAGTGCATCCAGGTTTTCGCTCTTTTCTACGAGGGACGCAGTCCATTGGGACAAAGTTTCTGAAACCGAACTCCGTTTTAACAGGGCATTTCTCTGCTGTAAGCACCGATTCACTTCTTTCCATAGTTGACTGAACTGATGTTTCACGTGAAACACACCCCAATTCAGAAAACGACGCCGATGCCCCGGTTGGCCCAATACCAGGTTAATTGTATCTGGATCAAAGACTAGAACAGGTAATACCTCTGCTAACTGGCTACTGGCACTAACGGCCTGATTATCAATCCTGATATGCCTCTGCCCTTTTCGATCTTTCTGTACTGCCAGGGAACCACCATCAGACAACTGACCACGGACCAGCGCATAGGTAGCTTGATCATTGATAACTGAGCCTAGATGCTGGGTTCGGAAAGACCGGAAGGTCCCAAGCAAATAAATACTTTCAAGCAAACTGGACTTACCGCTACCATTCTCTCCATAAACGCCGTTAACACCTGGGTGCAACTGTATCTTGGCCAACTCAATATTTCGAACAGAAAGAATCTCAAGCCGAGATAGGCTCATAACTTCATTGGCATGATCACATAAAGCGCATTTTCGGAGGCTGGATCTTCAAGCAACGCACTACTATTCTCATCAAAAACGGTAATTTTGACCTCATCACTTCGGACAACATTAAGGACGTCTAGCAGATAACCGACATTAAAGCCTATTTCAAGGTCCGGCCCGGTGTAATTCACTAAAACAGTTTCTTCTGCGTCTTCTTGTTCTGGATTATTTGCCGATAACTGGATAACGCCATTACTAAACTGTACCCGAATACCCCGAAACTTCTCATTGGATAGTATCGCAGTACGATTTAAAGCCTTCCTGAGGTCCATCTTATTTGCCAGGATATGTTTGTCCCCGTTGCGAGGAATTACCCGCTCGTAGTCCGGGAAACGTCCGTCAATCAACTTCGTTGTTAAACGATAGGAGCCTGCCTGCAAACAAAGATGGCTCGCACCGATAGAAATACTGACGTTATCTTCGAGATCAGCAAGTACCCTCTGGAGCTCTAATACGCCCTTTCGTGGCACTATCACCTGACCAAGGTTTACCTCTCCTTGGCCTAAAGAAAGACTGTTCATAGCAAGCCGATGGCCATCAGTAGCGACTGAACGCAAATAACCATCACCATGTTCGATCAACATCCCATTAAGAAAATAGCGGACATCCTGCTGTGCCATAGCAAAACCTGTTAACTCAAGCAACTGTTTCAGAGATTGTGCATCAACCTCTGCCGATTCCTGGCTCTCTGTTTTATCAACGACTGGAAAATCTGCTGCTGCTAACGTCGACAAATGAGATCTGAATCGCCCTGAACGTATTTCTAGACGTTGGTCATTCAAGGTGACCTCTATGTCTGCGTTATCTGGCAATTCCCGACAAATATCCAAAAATTTCCTGGCTGGAACTGTTATCTCGCCAGCATCCGACCCAACAACATCGACGACAGCAACCATTTCAACTTCGAGATCCGTACCGGTTAAGGACAACTTATTACCATCCAACTGCATTAAAATATTAGACAGTATCGGCAAGGTTTGTCGACGTTCTACGACACCGGCAACTTGCTGGAGGGGCTTGAGCAGGATTTCTCTATTTATTTCAAATTTCATAGGCTGATAATACGTTGGCTGTTAGTAATAAGGAATAATAACGTGTTTTTGATTGCCGTGGATACAGACACGACTAAATCAGTCTGTAAAGACTGACTATAACAGCGATCTATATCAGCTATCGCTGATTTGGAAAATACCGACCCGGCTACTTGGCTCTGAAAAAACGCTGGACCAAGGATAGTAATGAACACGGCCGTGCCGGATTTAGAATGACGAAATACGCGCGCTTGGCTGGTTAGTAAGTACTTACTATCAAACCACCATAGGGCTTATGACATATTGAGATTGTGCATCATCTGGGTCATTTATCAAACACGGACTCGTTGCATCAGACAACCTGATCACCAGGGTTTCTCCTGACATTACTGACAGGGCCTCTATCAAAAAGTTGACATTAAACCCTATTTCTAATGGCATACCACTAAAACTTACCGATAACTTCTCTGTCGCCTGTTCCTGAAGAGGATTATTGGTGAATAATTCAAGAGCATCATCAGCCATAGAAAGTTTAACGTTCTTATAAACTTCGTTTGAAAGTATCGCCGTTCTAATCAAAGCATCACGTAAATGGGTTCGGGCACACTGAATCGATTTGTCACCTGCAACCGGAATAGCCTTACTATAATCAGGATATTCAGCATCGATCAATTTAGTGGTGAGGCGAGCATCTCCCAGCAGCGCCACCATATGGTTTGAGGTAAACCAGACTTCAATTTCACTTGTGCTATCGGAAATCAACCTTTGTAACTCAGTTATGCCTTTTCGTGGCACAATCGCTCTAACACCACTTGCCACCTCCTCGATACTGGTCTCAGTAATAGCCAGCCTCTGACCATTGGTAGCAACCAACCTTAAAACAACGCCCTGGATTTCGAATAACATCCCATTAAAAAAGTAACGAACATCCTGCTGCGCCATGGCAAAACTTGTCTTCTCCAACATGGACTTCAGCTTGCCGGTAGACAACTCGATAGATTCCAGCCGCTCTTGCTCATGCTCCAGGTTAGGGAAATCCATCGCTGACAGTGTTGCCAGTTGTGATTCAAACTCTCCGCTGGACAAGGTGAATCGGTTATCGGAAGTGTTGACAGCAATTTGACTGTCTGGGGGTAAATTTTTACAAATATCGAGCAGCTTTCGTCCGGGAACGGCAATCTGACCTTCTCCTGAAATCGAAAGATCAGTCTCTGCTCCGGACACAGTCATCTTAACTTCGACCTCCTGGTCCGTCGCTGTTAAGGAAATCGTTTGCTCTGCGGCAACTACCAAAACATGAGATAAAATCGGTAAGGTCTGTTTTCTCTCAATGACATTGACTACTAGCTGCAATGCCTCAATGAATGCCGCTCTGGAGATAGTGAATTTCATGCCATATCCTAACTTGTTAACAATCTTTTCAAGTTACGATAGTCCTCCTTAATGTCGGGATTTAATTCCCGTAACTCATCTATTTTTCGGCAAGCATGTAATACCGTGGTATGGTCGCGACCACCAAACGCGTCACCAATTTCTGGCAAACTATGACTGGTCAGATCTTTCGACAAAGCCATAGCCACCTGTCTTGGTCTGGCTACTGAACGGCTCCTCTTCTTGGACAACAATTCGCCTAGCCGAAGCTTGTAATAATCGGCGACGGTTTTCTGAATATTATCGACACCAACCTGTCGGTCCTGGATGGCTATAAGATCTCTTAACGCCTGTTTGACTTGATCTATAGTAATTGAGCGACCAGTAAAATTAGCATTGGCAATCACTCGCTTCAGCGCACCTTCCAATTCGCGTACATTAGACCTGACCCGTTCTGCTATAAAAAACGCTGCGTCGGAAGGAATGAATACTTTTTCCCGTTCGGCTTTCTTCATTAATATCGCGACACGAGTCTCAAGCTCTGGAGGCTCAACTGCTGCCGTCATGCCCCATACAAACCGGCTCTCCAGTCTCTCTTCGAGACCTTGTATTTCCTTTGGATATCGATCACAAGTGAGGACAATCTGCCGTCCCTCTTCCTGTAATCGATTGAAAACATGAAAAAACTCTTCCTGGGATTTAGACCCCTTGGCTAAAAACTGAATATCATCCATCAGCAAGACATCAACGGAGCGGTAGTACTGGGTGAAATCTGACATTGCTCCCCGTTCTATGGCGCGTACCATGTCTTCCATAAAACGCTGTGAATACATATACGCCACTTTCAACTCTGGGTGACGCTCTGCAATAGAGTTTCCGACCGCGTGCATCAAATGCGTTTTACCTAACCCAACACCACCATATAACAACAAAGGATTATAGGAACTGCCTCCAATATTTTCGGTGACTTGTACAGCCGCAGCCCTGGCCATTTCATTAGACCGGCCTTCAACAAAGCTATCGAAGGTAAAAGACTTATTCAGCTCCAGTAATGGATAAAAATTTTCCCTTTTAGCAAAGGAATTATTAGTTATTTTCCTGCGATTAGAACTCTCTTGACTGCTGTTGGAAGTGCCTGGCCTGGCTGGCTCTTGCAAACGTTGGCTACCAATTCTTAGATCCACACTAAAAATAGCACTTTCTGATAAGACCGCTTTTATCCTCTCCAGATATTGATCGGCTACCCTATCAAGAATGTACTTGTTGGGCGCGAGTAACAATAAGCCCTCACCTTCATCAGCCACCTGCAACGGCTTAATCCAGGTATTAAATTGTTGACTAGGTAGCTCTCGCTGCAATACCTTCAGACATGTTTGCCAGACTATGGATCCCACTGATTCCCCAACTCTCTATGTTAAAATTATTATTTGTTTGTTATTCAGCGACCCATTCTCTAGTGGAATTTAGGTCCTTACCTTTACCGGTGACACTGAACAGAATACTAACCTCAATGTCTTGGTTAGTGCTACTAATATTATGTATTAATGCCAAATTAGTCATAAAAAATATTTCATGAATTCAAAGGTTTAAGAAATTTCCTGTGGATAACTTGTGGGTAGCTTGTAAACAACTCGTTAATAGAAAAAGGCTTACAAGACTCTAGTGGATAACTACCTATTACATACAACACTCGCCCACAACATAACCAGATATTACTCACAACAAAACAGCGGTTTTAGTCTTTACTTAAACCCATGAATTACAACAGTAAAAACTGGTTACCCACAGAACTAATCTTCTTAATAAAAACAACAATAATAAATTTTATATATATAAATAGTTTTATTATAAGGCCAGTGGTTTCTTTCACCGACAACTAAACCTCCGTGCATAAGAAAGAAATAAACGCTATTCATACATTAAATACCAAAATAGAACATTGACGAAACCACCCTAAAACCTTAGAATCGCGCGTCCCTAGGGAGTGGATGGAAATATTAAAATGAAACGAACTTTTCAACCCAGTGTATTAAAACGTAAACGAACACACGGTTTTCGTTCACGCATGTCAACTAAGGCTGGACGACTTGTTTTGAAGCGTCGTAGAGCCAAAGGTCGGCATGAATTATCCGCGTAACCAGGTCTAGAAGGCGATATAAAAATCGTTAGTACCCGTTACGATTACCCTGTAATACGAAGACTCAATGAGCGTTCTGATTATGATCGTGTCTTCAAACACACCGAATATCGACACCATGACGATTACTTCATGGTTTTAGCCAGCATAGGAAAGTTTGAAAGAGGCAGGCTAGGTGTCATCGTTGGCAAAAAAAACGTTAATAAAGCGGTTAATCGTAATCGATTCAAACGAATAACCAGAGAAGCTTTTCGAAAAACCTCAGGCCATTGTCTTGATATTATTGTTCTTGCCAAATATCGAAAAGATAAGCTATCAAAACAAGATCTTTGCAGACGTTTAAACCTCGCCTTTAATAAAATAGTGCACAAAGCGGAAGAAAAACGTGATTAAGCGTTGCGCGATTAAAATTATTCTTCTTTACCAGTGGACTCTGTCTAGCCTGCTTGGCCAGAACTGTCGGTTCTATCCCTCGTGTTCTCATTACGCTATAGAAAGCATTGAGCGTTTTGGAGTCATAAAGGCCGTGAAATTGATTTGTATCAGAATCTCAAAATGTCACCCATTCCATCCTGGTGGAGTTGATTTAGTGCCTCAGCTCCAACAGGCAGAAACATCTAAGTAGGTCGTATGGATATACAACGTATTGTCATTTTTATTGGTCTGGCTATTACTGGCTACCTACTCGCCTTTAACTGGCAGCAGGACTACGGTAACGGCTCAACTCGATTAGCTGATGAGGCAACTTCTCCACAACAAATTGAAGATTTTCAAGACCGACTTGCCGCAGTTCCAGTTGCACCTGTTACTGAGGATGATATCCCGACCTTGGTTAATGATAACCAAAAATCAGCGGCTGTCTTGAAAGAAGATCGACAAGGTTTTCAGGACCAATTGATAACGGTTAAAACCGATGTATTAAAGGTTAGTATTAATCTTCTTGGTGGCGACATAGCTGAGGCTTCCCTGCTCAAATACCCTACCCTGATAGATGAACCTGAGAACCCTCTTACTTTATTAGACCCTAGGAATCTATATTCTGCTCAAAGTGGTTTGTTAGGACCCGATGGAACAGATAAACCTGGCGGTAGACCAACCTATATTACTGACCGTCGGCAATATTCCCTGGCATCGAG
>Ga0233433_10003839_pt1 | contig 11846 bp, 13 predicted proteins | sample SI_122_August201_5_FD_179868 | JGI IMG/M metagenome (GOLD analysis project Ga0233433, IMG submission 179868) | Seawater microbial communities from Saanich Inlet, British Columbia, Canada - SI_122_August2016_100_MG | ecosystem: Environmental > Aquatic > Marine > Inlet | place: Canada: British... | reverse complement strand
CGTAAATATCCGGGGTCGAGCCTGGGGGGAATTCGGCGTCCACAACGGCACCGATGACTTGTACGATTTTACCGACTTTTGAGTTTTCGTTTTCCATGATGAAAAGTTTATGGGTAATCTACTCGGAAAATGATGCTGCCGAGATTTCCAGGATTTCTTGGGTGATGGCCGCTTGTCTGGCCCGGTTGTATTGGAGAGTTAGGTCATCGATCAGGTTGCCTGCATTGTCGGTGGCCGTCTTCATGGCTACCATGCGGGCGCTGTGCTCGGATGCTTGCGCTTCCAGCGCAAGTTGAAAAATCTCCTGCTTGAGGTAAAGGGTTGCCAATTCGGCAAGAACGGTATTCCTGTCCTCGATCATGATTTCCCGGTTGTCCTTGGGGGCGACGTGATCCAGTTCGCCGAATCTCTCGTGCAACTTGTTGGTCATGGAGTCGAGGTCGTTCAAGGGAAAAAGCCTGATGAGCTCGGGTTCCTGCCTGAGGGTATTGATGAAACTGGTGAAGAGTACCTCAATGGTGTCAATCCGTCCGTCATCGTAGCTGCGCAAAAGAAATTCGACGACTTTGCGGATGTCGGAAAAAGTGGGTTTGTCAGGAAGTGGAAAGTCGGCCAAGAGATCCCTTCGGGTACGGGAAAGATACTGGGAAGCGCGTTTCCCAACGGAGACGAATTTGGCCGAACCGTCTACGTCGTTGAGTACCCTGAAGAGGTTTGAATTGAGGGCTCCGCACAATCCTTTGTCTGTGCCAATGACGAGAATACCACGGTGTTTGACGGGTCGTTCGACGTAATAAGATTGGGTGACGTCATCAAATTCATCGGCAATGGAGACAATGATGTCGGCGAGAAGAAGAGCGTAGGGCCTTCCTGCCTTGGCGCTCTCCTGAGCCTTCTTCATTTTGGAGGTCGCCACCATTTGCATGGCGCGGGTTATCTGGCGCGTGTTCTTGACGCCTTTGATCCTGATCCGGATATCTCTGGTGTTTGCCATCGTTTTTCAGGAAAAATTACAAACAATCAGGCGAATGACCGCTTCCAGTCCTCGACTGCACTCTTGAGGTTTTGCTCCGTTTCCTCTTCCAGTTTTCCGGTTTTGTAAATTTCAGCGCAAGCGTCCTTGCCTTGGGTCGAGAGGTATTCCTTCAGGCTGTCCACGGCTTCGGCAATTCGGTTGACGGGAATGCTGTCGAAGAAGTCATTTTGCATGGCCCACATGACGGCGGTTTGGATTTCAACTGCAACGGGGTTGTAGGCGCCTTGCTTGAACATTTCCACGATGCGGGCTCCCCGGTCCAACCTCGCCTTGGTTGTCGCGTCCAAGTCGGATTCGAATTGCGAGAACGCGGCAAGTTCGCGAAATTGGGCAAGCTCTAGTTTAACCTTCCCCGCAACCTTTTTGTAGGCCTTGATTTGGGCGGCGGATCCGACCCGAGATACGGACAGTCCGACCGAAACAGCGGGCCGGATGCCTTTGTTGAAAAGATCGGTTTCCAGAAAAATCTGTCCGTCGGTGATGGAAATGACGTTGGTCGGAATATACCCAGCGACGTCCCCCATCTGAGTTTCGATGATAGGGAGTGCGGTCAGAGAGCCGTTTCCGCTGTCCTTGTTCAAACGGGCTGATCTTTCAAGAAGGCGGGAGTGGAGGTAAAAGACGTCACCGGGATAAGCCTCGCGTCCGGAAGGTCTCTTGAGGATAAGGGATATTTGACGGTAGGCAACGGCGTGCTTGGAGAGATCATCATAGACAATGAGGGCATCCTTGCCGTTTTCCATGAACCATTCGCCAATGGCGCAACCGGCATAAGGGGCGAGGTATTGGTTGGCCGGGTTGTCAGCTGCAGGCGCCGAAACGATCGTTACGTATTCAATGGCTCCGGTTTCCTCCAAAACCTTGATGGTCCGGGCAACGTTTGAATTCTTTTGTCCGACCGCTACGTAAATGCAGTAAACGGCGCGAAAGTCAGGGTCCCCTGATTCTTCGCCCTGCTTGTTGATTTTCGCTTGGTTTATGATGGTGTCTATTGCAATGGTGGTCTTTCCGGTAGAGCGGTCACCAATGATTAGCTCCCGTTGTCCTCTTCCGATGGGGATCATCGAATCCACTGCCATGATTCCGGTCTGCAAGGGCTGATCGACCGATTTGCGTGGAATGATTCCCGGGGCAATTTTTTCCACGGGGTAATTCTCATTTGAATTGACGGGTCCTTTTCCGTCAATGGGCCTTCCGACCGCATCAACGACTCTACCGAGCAATTCCATGCCAACCGGTACGGAAAGAAGCTTGCCTGTCGTTTTGGCTTCATCGCCTTCTTTGAGCGAACTGGTGTCACCGAGAATAACGCAACCGACCGTATCTTCCTCAAGGTTAAGGGCTATGCCAAGGACGTCGTTAGGGAACTCGACCATCTCGTTGAACATTACTTTCGAAAGCCCTTCCACTTTTGCCACTCCGTCTGCCAGAGCCGTGATGGTGCCCACGTTGGTTTTGGTTGGATCTGTGGAGAGGTTTTCAATCTCCTTGCGAATTAATTCGGTTATGGAACTCATTGGATATAAAAGTTAAGAGAGTGATTTGCGGAGATTTTCGAGCCGTTGATCAATGGAGTCTTCGTATACGTCGTCGCCGACCCTAAGCTTGTAGCCTGCGATCAACCGAGAGTTTTGGGTGGAGTCGAGCGCGAAATTACCTTCTTTGGCCGCGTTTACTTTAGCGGAAAGTACGGTTCGAACTTCTTCTTGCTCGTTTTCTCCAAGTTCGAGTTTGCATTCATAGGTGGGAAGAAGACGTCGGACCTCAGTGTGGTATTCCTTCAGCAAAGACATATGGTCAAGGGGAGGGTTTTCTCGGAGGGAATCCAAGATTGAGCGCACCTTTCCTTCATCTACCCTGCCCTCTTGATCCAAGGAGAGGGTGAGCAGACATTTGGCTGCTTTTTTTGTTTTGCTTAACGTCGACATGCGAAATTACCGCGTCAATTGGTGACGTTGAGATGTTCTGCGGCTGAATTGGAGAAACGGGATTTCTCCTCCTCGGTAAGCTCCTTTTGCAATACCTTGCCGGTCGTCAAGACAACGAGTGAAGCGATTTCCTCCTTGGCTTCGTTGAGTACCCGCTCTCTTTCAAGCGCCATCGCGTCTTTGGCTTTTTGAATGATTTCGTCAGCTTGCTTGCGGGCGTCTTCCTTCTGTCCCTCGATGTACGACTTGGCTTGTTCCTGAGCCCCTGTTACGGTCTTTTTGGCTTCGATCGAAGCTTCCTGAAGCGTTTCCTTTTGCTTTCTCTCAGTTTCCTCTAGCTCAAGTTTGATCTTTTCGGCATGCTTGAGGGAGTCGGAGATTTGCTTTTCCCGTTCCTTGATAGTCGAGAGAATGCCCTTGAAACCAAATCGGTAAATGACGAATGCAACGAGGACGAAGTTGACGGCTTGGGCAATTAACATGGGCCCATCAACCCCAAAATCCTGTGCGATTGACTGTCCTTTGTCCAGGACGTCTTGGGCGCTGGCTATGTAAAACATCATTTCGGGTTGGGTATCAGGTGGTCAGGTTGCCGTAAAAACGGATTTCCAAATTTATAGAAAAAGCGAGTAAAAAGCGACGGCTTCGGCCAGAGCCATACCGATAATGGATTGAACCATGATGGGTGTCGATGCATCGGGGTTTCTTCCGACAGCTTCCGAGCCTTTCATTCCTACGAGACCCACACCTATGGCGGCTCCCAAGCAACCAAGTCCCGCTTGTATGCTGCCAGTGATTCCTGTGGCTTCGGCTACTTCTTCGACCGCGGCTTTTGCCTGATCTGCAATTTGCGTTGCGTTACCATCTGCCAATAAACTGGCATTTGCGTCTGCGAGTAATTCTATCATCTGTATTATGTTTTTTTGTAGTTAACGGTTGGTTGCGATTGCCCACAATCAATGCATGGTCACAATCGTAAAATCAATGTTCTTCTCCCTCTCCGTGATTGCAAATGAGGCCTATGTAAACGGCGACAAGGAGCATGAATACGAGAGCTTGTACGATTCCTATGAGAAGCTCCATGAAGTAAAATGGAACGGGTATTACCCATGCGAGTCCAAACTTGTCTCCCAATACAAACATACTGTGAAGAAGGCTTTCACCTCCGAATACGTTTCCAAACAACCTGAAAGTCAGGGAGACGGGCCTGAAGACAATGGATAAAATTTCAATCACTCCCACGGCAAGAAACAAGGGAACCAAGCAATAGTAAATGACGGTACCGACATCCTTCTTCTTGGCTTTGGTTCCAAAAAGATCATACAAGATTACCTTGGGTCCTGCGTAAGCGAATATGAAGTAGAACCAACAGGCCATGGAGACAAGAGCCAAGGCCAACGTCATGTTCAAATCGGCATTTCCTGGCCTGATCAGTTTGTCTTCCACGACAAAGTGCCCGTCTATCTCGGTTCCCCAACCGATGGTTCCGACTCCCGGCAATAATCCACTTACGTTGTGCATGAGGATAAAGAAGAAAAGACCGCTGAGTAACCAAAAAGAAGGAAAGAAGACTTTCTTTCCAACAATCGGCTGAACGATGGAGCGGAGAGTGCCAATCACTGACTCGATAGCAATTTGTCCTTTGCCGGGTACCAGCTTGGGCTTGCCGACGGTCAGCCGTATCAAAAGAATAATGAAAAGAGAAACGACCCAACTTGTAACCATCGAATTGGTAATGGGTAGCCACTCCAGATCAACCCCGATATCTATTTTCTCGGCTTTCTTGTGGACTTCACCGGATGCCAGGAGAGAAATTGATGCCGATAAGTAAAAGAAGACTGGAAGGAGCTTTTTCAATTCAAACGAAAACTATAAGTTTTCATTAAGGTCAGGTCAATAGGGTTTTTATGAAAAAAAGGATTAAAAAGTGATGACAACAGGGTTGGGAGAAAAAGTAAGGAAAAGACTCAGGAGCGGCTTGCATTTGAAAAACAGAAGGCGTCAATAAGCATGACTAATGGACGGGGCGGGCGCATAAAGTCTTGAAATTGGGCAAGAGGTCTTGAAAATAACTGGTGTGTTCGAAGGGCAAGGGACTGGAACTCGTAGTCCAAAGAGGAGATTGGGCAAACTTGTCGACGGTCCAGTCGAAATAAGGTTCATGATCCGTTCGGAAGAAGGTTTCCCCCGTGGGGCTTGTCTTTGAATGTAGCAAAGTGAGGAAATCCTCTTGAATCAGGCGCCGCTTGTGATGTTTGTGCTTGGGCCAGGGATCGGGAAACATGATAAACGTGTTTTGAATTTTGATCGCATCGGGAATGAGTGAAACGAACTCCTTTGCCTCTGCTTTGTAAAAAAACAACTTGTTTAGGTTTCGTTTCTCCTTTTTGGCGGTCGCTTTGCTTATTCTTTTTGTAATCAAGTCAATTCCCACACAAAAAATATCTTCATTCGCCATTGAATACTCGGTAAGCCAATGTCCGTGACCACAGCCGATTTCCAAGTCGAAACAAGGTGAAGCATCTTGGAGCAAGGTGGGAAGCAGAGACTCCTCGAAGAACCGCCCTACCCTCTTTTCACGTTCAGTATCGGTGGGAAAACTTTTAAGGAAGAAGTCAGTCATTTCGCTTTGCTTGAATGATCCGATTCCTTTTTGATCATGATCATCAGAACGCTGATGGCAGAAGGGTCGACACCGGCGATTCTAGAGGCTTGCCCTAATGTCTCCGGTCTTACCATAGTCAACTTTTCGGCGCATTCCGTTTTTAACCCGGGAATATTTTCATATGAAAAGCTTGGGGGAATCTTCACTTTTTCCGAATCCTTTAATTTCCGAATGCTTTTGAGTTCACGAAGCAAGTAACCTTCGTATTTTATCCTGTAAAATATTTCGTCTTTGAGTTCTTGATTGAGACATTGGAAATCATGGGGAAAATTATCAACTGATTGATCTTTGCGAATTTGATCAGCAAAGGAATCATTTCCTTGTGCCTTTTCGTTATTCAAACAAGACAACCATTTCTGAATTTGTTGGGATTTTTTTCGAATGGCAGTCTTGCGTGTTTCGGATTGCAAGGAGAACCCCTCGATAATATTCAGGTATCGAAGTTCTGAGCTACCGTGGTTGAACAAAAGCCTGTGCTCGGCTCGACTTGTGAACATTCGATATGGCTCTGTGGTGCCCTTTGTAACAAGGTCATCGATGAGAACTCCAACGTAACCTAGGTCCCGTCCAATGGTAATTGCTTTTTGGCTTGTGGCTTGAAGAGCGGCATTGGCTCCGGCAATCAATCCTTGGGCCGCCGCCTCTTCATAGCCGGAAGTTCCGTTGATTTGACCGGCGAAAAACAAGGATCCGATTTTTTGGGATTCAAGTGTCCTTGAAAGCTGTGTGGGATGAGCATAATCATATTCAACGGCATAGGCAGGACGAATGATAACAGCTTTCTCCAGTCCGTTAATTGAGTGCACTACTTCATTTTGTATGTCAAAAGGCAAACTTGTGGAAAGTCCGTTTACATACCATTCATCCGTATTCAATCCTTCGGGTTCGAGGTAAATTTGATGACCTTCCTTCTCGGCGAACCTGACAATTTTGTCTTCTATGCTTGGACAATAACGGGGTCCCGTGCCAACGATATTACCTTTGTAAAGGGGAGACAAATGTAGGTTCTTTCGAATAATGTCGGCTGTCTTTTGATTCGTTCTCGTTACTCTGCAGGTTATCTGGTTGGGTTCGGGTGCGGAATACGGAGGTTCCACATGGAACCATCTGGAATTATGTTCCACGTGGAACGTTTCTTCGTTTGTCCGTGTGTCGTAAAAAGCGAACCTAGTAGGTTCTTTGTCACCTTCCTGTACTTCGGTTTTGTCAAAATCAATGGTGTGGCCGAGTAATCTTGGGGGTGTTCCTGTCTTGAATCGTCCTAGTTCGATGCCATGTTTCAGAAAGTCGGATGAGAGACCTTTGGCAACGTGGTCTCCAAGTCTTCCGCCTTCGGATTGGTTTTTTCCGACATGCATCAATGCGCGAAGGAAAGTCCCGGTGGTTACAATTACCGTTTTCCCATAAAAAGTAAGTCCAAGAGACGTTTTGACTCCTTTGCATACAGCGTGTTTGGTTACAAGACCTTCGACCAGAGCTTGAAATATTGTGAGATTTTGGTTCTGCTCCAACACGTGCTTCATTCGTGATTGATATGCTTTTTTATCGCATTGAGCGCGGGGAGCTTGGACGGCTGGTCCTTTTGAAGTATTGAGAAGTTTGAACTGGATGGCCGTAAAATCGGTATTGAGAGCCATTTCTCCGCCCAAGGCATCGATTTCTCGTACAATCTGTCCCTTTGCTTGTCCCCCTATGGCAGGGTTGCAACTCATTTGGGCGATTGTATCAAGATTGCCCGTGAGAAGAAGTACGTCTGCACCGATTCTCGTTGCGGCAAGAGCTGCTTCGCATCCAGCATGTCCGGCACCGCATACAATCACGTCATAGGGGCGATCGGGATCTGTCCTCAGTGAAGCAGTCACAGTCATTTCCCTATGCAAAATTCGCCAAAGAGCTTGTCCAGGACATCTTCGTTGGTTTTGACTCCGATTATCTCGTCAATGAAGCTCCTGCAGTCAAATAATTCCTGGAGAACAAATTCTTCACCTTCGTTTTCTTCCATACTTTTCTTGGCACGCATGAGGTGAGACAATGAGCTATCGAGCAATTTTCGGTGCCTGGCGTTTACAATCACTTCTTTCGAAGGGTCTTGGGAAAATTTTTCAGTCAAATAGCTATTGATGAAAGAGGTGATTTTTTCTACGTCACTTTTTTTGTGAGCGCAAATTTCCATAGACTTGACATGCGTGGGGTATTGCTCGGACGAAACAACTTTCGGGATGTCGTTTTTGTTCTCAATGATAACAATTTCCTTTTCTTTGATCTTGCCCAAAGCTCTTTGATCAAAATCAGTGGGGTAGGGCAGGGACCCATCAATTACGAATAGAATAAGAAATGCATCATCAATTATTTCTATCGTTTTTTCTATGCCGAGGCTTTCCGTTGAATTGTCGGTCTTCCTGATGCCGGCACAATCGATAAGTTCCACTCGATAATCTCCTATCGATACCTGGCTGGAGATATAATCCCTCGTAGTCCCCGGGTTATGACTGACAAGGGCGCGTTCAAGACCGAGGAAAGAGTTGAAAAGCGTGCTTTTCCCAACGTTTGCAGGTCCTAAAATCAAAACCTTGATTGCATTCGAGAGAATTTTATTTTTGGCGGAATTCTCAATCAATCGACTTGTTTCCTCAATGATCGAATCAATCACGCGGATGATGACTGATTTTGATTCTGATTCAATTTCTTCTTCTGGAAAATCAATTGAGGCCTCGAGTTGGGCCTGTAGACGCAATATTCTCTCTTGCAACGATTTGTAAACTTTTCCTTGTGATCCGGCCAGGTTGAGATTCGCAATTTTCAATTCGGCATCACTTTTTGCAGAAATTAATTCGGCAATCGATTCAGCTTGGGTCAAATCGATTCTACCGGAAAGAAATGCTCTTTGGGTAAACTCACCGGGTTTTGCAATTCTACATCCCCGCTTGAGCAAATCCTCTATGATTTTTTCTACAATGAATGAGTTTCCATGACATGAAATCTCAAGGGTATTTTCCCCAGTGAACGATTTGTTCATTGGGAACAAGACGGCAATTACCTGATCCACGATTGTTTGCGAATCCAATGACTGATAATTTCGCAGATGACAAACTCTTGGAGTAGGGCAGGGGAGAGAAAGAGCTTCTTGGGCGATTTCTTCGCAGAGAGGTCCGCTGACTCTTACCATGGCTAGAGCAGATTGCCCCGGAGGCGTGGACTGTGCAATGATCGTGTCAGTCATTGCGGGCTTTCCTTCAACTCAGTTCAATCCGAGTTTTCATCGTTGGTTTGGGCCAGAACGGATCCAACCGACACCTCTACTTTTTCAAGTATGGTCGAGGTAATCTTTTCCATCAATTCGGGACTTTCCGCCAAGGCTTGTTTGGCTGCTTCTCTGCCCTGACCGACCAAGTCGCCTTCGTAGGAAATCCATGCCCCTTTTTTGGTAAGAATGTTATGCTCTATCCCAAGGTCCACTACTGAACCGGTACGCGAAATTCCTTCATCGTACATAATGTCGAATTCGCAAGCCGTAAAAGGGGGAGCAACTTTGTTCTTTACCACTTTTAGCCGGGTGCGTGATCCGGTAACCGTACCATTGGATTCCTTGATCTGGCCGATTCTGCGAATGTCCATCCGGATCGAACAAAAGAACTTAAGAGCTCTTCCGCCCGGCGTTGTCTCGGGGCTACCGAACATGACACCGATTTTTTCCCTGATCTGATTCGTAAAGATGCATACGCAATTTGTTTTGGAAATTGCAGCAGTTAGCCTTCTCATGGCTTGGCTCATCATTCTGGCTTGCAATCCGACGGTGGCGTCACCCATTTGGCCATCCAATTCCTGCCTCGACACAAGGGCTGCGACCGAGTCCAATACGATGACGTCAATTGCCCCTGAGCGAATGAGTGTCTCCGTGATGTTCAGGGCGTCTTCTCCGCTTTCGGGCTGTGAGACCATTAGGTTGTCAAGGTCAACGCCAACGATCTTCGCATACCTTGGATCGAGCGCGTGCTCGACGTCCACAAAAACCGCATTTCCGCCATTTCTTTGGGCTTCGGCAATTACGCTCAGGCAAAAGGTGGTTTTACCCGAGGCTTCCGGACCGTAAATCTCCACGATTCTTCCCCTGGGAAGACCGCCTGCCCCCAAGGCCAAATCAACAGCCAATGATCCTGTCGATATTACGGAGACGTTCATCTTGGTCGCATCTCCGAGTCTCATCAGGGCACCTTCCCCGAATTTCTTGTTGATACCCTGAAAAGCTAGTTCAAGATCTTGGTTTGAGGGAGGATTCTTTTTGTCGCTTGATGTATTTTTTGCCATGTTGAAAATTGATGAAGATTTTTTACATTGATCGCTATCAAGTCAGAATCAAGCTGTTTTCTCATAAACTTTGAAATTCAACATATTTTGTCGGAATTTGTCATTCATTAACATGCTCAAAACGCTTGATTCTCCTTTCGGCCAATTTCACTTGCAGGTCACCGGTTGTTCTATCGTAGCAGCATATTTTGATCATTCCGGTTTTTCCTCATCACTTGGTTGTCCGGTTCGGGCAAACTCGCTTATGAAGAAAATTCTCGCTTATTGTTCCGGTTTTTCTCTTTCCCCTCATGGAACTGCTTTTCAAACAAAAACATGGAATTGCATTTCCAAAACCAAGCCCGGAGACATCCTGAGTTACCATGAGGTATCCATACGGATGGGAAAACCCGGTTACGCTCGTGCCGTTGCATCGGCAATCGCTCAAAACCCCATTGCCTATTTGATTCCTTGCCACCGGATAATTCGCTCCAATGGTCACCCGGGCGGTTATCGCTGGAATCCCTTGAGAAAGAAAACGATGTTGGATTTCGAAAAACTGAACTTTGATGAATAGAATCGATCATGTCATTTGGGATTGGAACGGAACCTTGGTGGACGATGCCCGATTGTGCGTCAATATTGTCAATGGAATCCTTTCCGAGATGTGCATGCCCAAGGTTTCTCTTGAATTTTATCGGGATAATTTCAGCTTTCCCGTACGTTCCTACTATGAAAAGATCGGTTTGCCGACAGAGGAAGCTTCCTATCGGGAGATTTCCGGGAAATTTATCTCCGAATACCGTAAACTCCGGAGATCCTGCAATCTTCAAGAGAATGCACGCGCCGTGATAATGGGATTGGCTGAAGCCGGTATTGGCCAATCGATTCTTTCGGCAGGCAAATTATCGGATTTGACCACTTTCGTCGGTGAATTCGGCCTTTCCGGCCAGATCGCCCCTGTTACGGGGGTTTCCAATATCCACGCCGCAGGAAAGAAGGATATCTCTCAAGCCCACCTTGCCCAAGTCGGTCATGATCCCTCGAACGTCTTGCTCGTGGGCGATACGGCTCATGATGAAGAGGTCTCCATTCACTTGGGAATACAATGTTTGCTTTTCACGGGAGGACATAATTCCGTCAAGGTGTTGGAGGGTTGCGAGAGTGATTTGATCGATGATCTTCGGCAGGTTTTGTTTCACGTTATCGATTGACCATAAGTTTACATCCTATAGCCTTTCTCCTCTATGAATCGTGTATTCATCAAGACATACGGATGTCAAATGAACGAGAGAGATTCCGAGTCCGTGGCATGCAAGCTTCAGGAGCGCGGATATACTGTCGTCGATCATGAAGACAAGGCTGACATCGTCTTGCTTAACACTTGCAGCGTCCGGGAACGAGCCGAGCAAAAGGCCATCGGGAAAGCCGGTCATTTGGCCAAGAAGAAAAGAAACAACCCGAGATTCATTCTTGGCGTCATGGGTTGCATGGCCCAAAATCGCGGAAATGATCTGGTGGATCGGCTGCCGGATCTTGATCTGATTGTCGGCACCCAGAAATTCCACCGTTTGCCGGACTATCTTGATCAGTTGATTGATTCCCGAGACAGCCGCAAAGAAGATTCTCCTAGCCTTTTGGAAATTGGTGAGGAAACCGGTTCCGAAAATGAAATCCGTGAGCATTTCGCCCAACGCAACAAGGTGACCGCATTTGTTTCCATCATGCAAGGTTGCAACATGAATTGCGCCTTCTGCATCGTTCCCAAAACGCGCGGAAAGGAACGCTACCGCTCCATGGAGGACATAGTCTCGGAAGTTACGGACCTTGGCGCTCGTGGGGTTCGTGAAGTAACCTTGCTGGGCCAGATCGTGAATGCCTACGGCAGAGGAAGTTTACCTCGCAAAGACGGCAAGACTCCATTTGTTCAGCT
>Ga0233433_10003835_pt1 | contig 11856 bp, 11 predicted proteins | sample SI_122_August201_5_FD_179868 | JGI IMG/M metagenome (GOLD analysis project Ga0233433, IMG submission 179868) | Seawater microbial communities from Saanich Inlet, British Columbia, Canada - SI_122_August2016_100_MG | ecosystem: Environmental > Aquatic > Marine > Inlet | place: Canada: British... | reverse complement strand
GAACGGCTTGGCATTAATGCCAGCTTTTCCACCACCACGGCCAATGGCGGTGCCAGCCAGATCCTGTCCGTCATCATGGCGGTCATGGCCATTGATGCAGGCCTGGCCACCACGGTCTTGTGCGGGTATGGCCGCAATGCCTGGTCACGGTCGCATGCCAATGAAACCACCAAACTGCGGTCATCAACCCGGTCTGAAGAAATGGATTCGTCCGAATTTGGCCCCGAATACGGGCTTTACGGTGCCCCCGCCATGCATGCCTTCGGGGCCCAGCGCCACATGCATGAATTTGGCACCACCCGCGAACAGTTTGGCGCCATATCATTGGCCTTTCGCGAACACGCCATGCGCAACCCGGTGGCCCAGATGCGCGACAAACCGTTATCCATGGAAGATTATCTGGCCGCCCGCATGATCGTCGATCCGTTCTGTCTGCTTGATTGCAGCCTGCGATCCGATGCGGCAGGCGCAGTCATTGTCACGTCAGCTGAGCGGGCCAAAGATATGAAACAAACCCCTGTGTTGATCAAGGGCTTTGGCACCCACAATAATTTGCAAGGCTGGTTTGCGGGCGACAACATGATCCGCACCGCCGCCGGGCCATCGGGCAAAACGGCCTATGCCATGGCCGGCCTTTCCCCCAGCGATATATCCTGTGCCCAGATTTATGACTGCTTCACCTACATGGTTTTGGCCCAGCTAGAAGATTATGGCTTCTGTGAAAAGGGTGCCGGCGGGGCATTTGTTGAATCGGGCGCATTGGCCCTGAACGGTGCCTTGCCCACCAACACCTCTGGTGGCCAATTGTCCGAAGCCCATGCCGAAGGCATGTTGCAAATCGTTGAAGGCGTGCGCCAATTACAAGGTATTTATGGCCCCGATCGACAGGTCAAAAATGCCGAAACCTGCCTTGTATCGGGCCATGGTGGCAACACTGTGTGCCATTCAACCCTGATTTTGGGGGTCGCATCATGACCGAATACACCAAACCCCTGCCCCGCCCATCGACAGAAACGAAGCCGTTTTGGGATGGCGCAAAAGCGCATCAGTTTTTGATCCAGAAATGCAATGATTGTGGGAAATTCTGGTTCCCCCCCTCTACCCGCTGCATCCATTGCTTGTCGGAAAACCATGGCTGGGTCGAAGTATCGGGAAAGGGCCGCGTGTTTTCCTTCGTCACCTATCACCGCATGTATCACAAGGGCTGGAAAGATGACCTGCCCTACGTTGTTGCTGTGATTGAACTGGAAGAAGGGCCAAGGCTGTTGTCCAACATCACCAACTGCGCCCCCGAAGACGTCAAATGCGATATGGCCGTGAAGGTCGTGTTTGACGATGTCACCGAAGACACCACCTTGCCAAAATTCAGCCCGGTATAACGCGCCGTTTATTTGCCGTTGGAATCGGCGTTCATCTCGGCCAGATCGTCGCGATGGGACACCCAGCTTTGGGCTTCGATAAAGACCCGGGTCACCTGAGGATAGGTGGTTTTGATTTCCTTTTCCATGACACTGATGGCGCTTTCAACCCCATCGGATGTAATGCCGCCCAGAAAATCGAGGCTGATGTTCACCAAAACATCCTTGGGCCCCATATGCATGGTCAGGACTTCGTTGATGGAAAGGATGCCTTTTTGTTGGACCAGAATGGATCGAATGCCATTGACGACTTCCACGCTGGCCGCTTCGCCCACCAACAATCCCTTGCTTTCATAGGCGAGTAAAATTGCCGTCCCGGCCAAAATCACACCAATGACCACCGATGCCACCCCATCAAGGATCGGCAGATCAAAATATTGTGCCGCGCCAATCCCGACAAAGGCCGCAAACAGGCCCAACATGGCTGCGGAATCTTCGAATAAAACGGTAAAGATTGTTGGGTCTTTGGAATGGCGCACTTCTTCGAACCAACCACGCCTACCTTTGACCCGGCCAAATTCACGGACCGCGATCAACCAGGCTGCACCTTCAAACACCATGGCAAACCCAAGGACGATGTAGTTCACTTGTGCATTCACGATCGGTTGAGGATGCAAAATTTTGCCGACCCCTTCATAAATGGAAACCCCGGCGCCCAAGGCAAAGACCAGGATTGCCACCACGAAGGTCCAGAAATAAAGTTCCATGCCATAGCCAAAGGGGTGGCCTTCATCGGCCGGGCGGGCGGCGGCACGGATGCCATAGAGCAGCAGCACCTGATTGCCCGTATCCACAACAGAGTGAACTGCTTCGGACAGCATGGCCGAAGAGCCTGTATAAAAAGCGGCCACAAATTTGGTGACGGCAATGACCGAATTACCAAAAAGGGCCGCATAGATTACTTTTTTAGATGCTGGTGATGCCATAATTCGCTCAAAGCCTAGCAGGGCAGTCATTGGACATAAAGAAAATTTAAAATCTGTGAAAATTAAACCGGGTCAGGAATGCTCCGCTTCTAGGGCGGCCGTCATGGTGGATCGGCGTGAAAGGGTGCTGAACCACATAACAAGGCAGATGCCCCCCGCCACCGCAAAAGTGAGCCGAAGCCCAAGACATTCAGCAAGAAGCCCGGTGCCAAGGGCACCAAGGGCCGGGGTGCCGCGATAGATCAGGGTATAGAGCCCCATCACCCGCCCCCGTTTTGAATCGTCCACCGCATATTGCACCAATGCCTGGGTGCCCGTAGACATGGCATTGAGGGAAAACCCTGAAAATACGGCAAAAATAATGGCCACCCATAAGTAATTGGTGGCAACAAGGCCCAAGGTTGAAAGGCTGAGTCCTAAGAATCCAAAAAGCACCATTGATGTCAAACCACTGACGCGCCCGCGCAGGGCAATCCAGGTGGCGCTCATGGTAGCACCTACCCCCATGCCTGATGTCAACCATGCCAAGCCCACGGCACCACTATCAAACACGGCACCAGCGAAGCCCGGCAGCATGTCCTGAACCGGGCGGATAAAAACCGAAATCAATGTCATAAAAAACAAAATGGGGCCGATGCCTGCATGGTTTCGCACATAAGAAAAGCTTTCGCCGACATCGCGCAAAATATTGCGACCGGCCTTCTTTTCTCGCACCGGCGGCTCAAGATCCATAAAAAACATGGACCCCAGAAAAATCAAATTACCAACCACATTTGCAGCAAAGGTGCCGCCAACCCCCACCTGCAAGATAACGATCCCGGCGATTGCCGGCCCAATGAAACGCGATGCATTGAACAGGGCCGAATCTACGGCAACGGCGGTGGCAAATTCCGCTCTTGGCACGGTTGCAGGCACAATGGCATGACGCGCCGTGGATGCCAGGGTATGGGTCAACCCCAGAAACAGGGTCAGGCCAAACAGGATTCCAATGTTCATCCAGCCAGCAAACAGAAATACCGCCAGCGCCAAGGCGTGAAGGACGGATAAAACCTGGGTAATTTTTTGCAAGGTCAGCGGGATATAGCGATCTGTCATGGCACCGGCAATGGGTGCCAATAGCAGCATGGGCATCAGGTCAGCCGCCGCAATGACGCCAAGCCATGTTGGCGATTTGGTCATTTCCCATGCCAACCAGCCAACCCCCACCCGCTGCATCCAGATGGTGATCAGGTTCGGGGTCATGCCCCCCATATAGAGCGCATAATTTCGGTGGGCAAAAACCCGGGTGATCGGCGTGAACCAACTGGAAGCGGCCATACAGTCTTATGAAACCTGATTTTTAAATTGAGAGCCCTCTATTAGCACGGTTTGGGGCCTTTACAAGAATCACTCTCAATTCAAAGCTGTCCTCATGGGTGACACAGGGTCCCTGGTCGCGATAGAATGGCCGGAAAGCACCAAGTAACCGGGAGAACGCTATGGGCTGCGTAGATGCAGACGCACACGTTATTGAATCGCCATTGACCTGGGATTTCATAGCCGAAGAAGACAAAGCACACACCCCCTTGATGGTCGTCCAGACAGAAGGGCGTGAGGTCAAGAGCAACGAAGGCGGGACGTCCAAGGAATACTGGCTGATGGACAACCGTTTCCACGCCAAAGACAAGAACGTTGGCTCTGATACATCAATCGAATCCCGCGAACTCAGCGATATCGGCGCACGCATTGCGCATATGGATGAATTGGGCATTGATATTCAGGTCTTATATCCCACGCTATTTCTGCGTCCCGCTGTTCGCACGGCCGCCGCTGAATTGGCCGTGACCAAAGGCTATAACCGCTGGCTTGCCAGCATTTGGAAACATGCCCCAAAGCGTCTACCCTGGGTCGCCATGCCACCCTTGATGTCACCCGATAAAATTCGCGACGAATTGACGTGGGCCAAAGACAATGGGGCCTGCGGCGTTTTCATGCGCGGCCTTGAATGCGACCGCACCGTGGCGGATCCCTTTTTCTTTCCGCTGTATGAAGCGGCCAGTGAACTGGATTTAGCCATCTGTTTTCATTCGGGAAACAATTCCATTATCCACCATGATTTTTTCCTGGAAGACACCACCTTCACCAAATTCAAACTGGCCGTGGTGGGGGCATTTCATTCCCTTTTGGAAAAAGACATCCCCGGAAAATTCCCCGACCTGCGTTGGGGCTTTGTTGAAATCAGCGCCCAGTGGGTGCCCTATGTCTGTCATGATCTGCGCTATCGTTTCATGCGCCTTGGCCGTCGTATGCCCGAAAATCTTTTGGAAGCAAACAAAATTTTTGTCGCCTGCGAAGTGACCGATGACATTCCCTATATCCTGAAATATGCAGGCGATGATCAATTGATGGTCGGCACCGATTATGGACATCACGACCCATCGGCAGAAATCAACGCCTTCACCATTATGCGCAACCGCGAAGATGTGGCGCCCGATGTAATGACCAAAATTCTGGAAACCAATGCACGGACGCTTTACGGGCTTGACGGATAAAAACACAAATCAAAAATGAAACACCGGGGAGAAAACCATGACCGATATCAATTCGGGAAATCTTGACGCTGCCATCGAAGAAGGTGGCCAGACCATCCAACGGGATTTTCTAAAACCAAAAGACACCATGGTTGTCACCGGCTGTGCCCGTGGCTTTGGCCGCGCCATTGCGCTGCGGCTGGCGCGCGAAGGGGCCAATTTGGCGGTTTGGGATGTGATCGATGATGAAGGCGAAGAAATCGCCACGTTATGCCGGGATTTAGGCGTGGAAGCAGAATTCTTCCACTGCGATATGGGCGATATTGACGACATCCAAAAGGCCGCTGCCCAAACCCTTAAACGGTTTGGAACGGTTTATGGGGTGGTCAACAATGCCGGGATCAACCCCCGCGAATCGGTCATGGACCTGAAGCCTGAAACCTGGGACCGCACCCTGAATATCAATCTGCGCGGCACTGTTTTTTGTTCCCAAGCCTTTGCCCCCCAAATGATGACAGAAAACCGGGGTGCCATCATCAATCTGGCATCAGGGCGCGCCATCGAAGCAACGCCCAATGGCATCCATTATGCCGCATCCAAGGCAGGCATCGTTTCCGCCACCAAAACCATGGCCGCTGAATGGGGCCCGGTTATTCGCGTCAATGCCATCATCCCCGCTGCTTCAGAAACCCGCCAGCCGCTGGAGGCCGCAGGGGTTACCCTTGAAGCCCTGCGCGAACGGGGCCGATCCACGCCCATGGGCAGGGTTGGCCATCCCGATGATATCGCTGGCATGGTGGTGCTTTTGCTTTCCAAAGACGCGGGCTTTATCACCGGACAGGCCATCGCCTGCAACGGCGGAAGGATTATGTTGCCCTAAGGCCCTGACAGGGCACGGACAAACAAATCCTAACAGGAGACAGGAGACAGAAACATGCAATATCGTGACATTGGGGGCGCGGATAAACTGACGGTTTCCGCCATTGGCATGGGTGGACGACGGTTGTCAGATGCCTACACCGAAACCAAGGATGATGAAACCAAGGCCCAAGCCGTTGTCGATCGGGCCATTGATATGGGCCTGACCTTGATCGATACCGCCGATGTGTATGGGGCAACCGCCAACGAAACCCTTTTTGGCAAATTGTTAAAAGGCAAACGCGACAAGGTGGTTCTGTCATCCAAGTTTGGCTTCATCACCAAACCCGATGGCAATCGTGGCGTTTCTGGGCATCCCGATTATGCCATAGAGGCGTGCGAAAAAAGTCTGCAGCGTCTTCAGACCGATTGTCTGGATCTTTATTACCTCCATCGGGTTGATCCCGATGTCCCGATCGAAGACACCGTCGGGGCCATGACCAGATTAAAAGAACAGGGGAAAATTCTCCATATCGGCCTGTCCGAAGCGGGGCCTGAAACGCTCAAACGTGCATCCAAAATTCACCCCATCACGGCCCTGCAAAGTGAATATTCCTTGTGGGTTCGCGATTATGAAGCCGACACCCTTCCCGCCTGTCATGATTTGGGAATTGGGTTTGTTGCCTATTATCCATTGGGCATGGGCTTTTTCGCAGGGGCCATTCGCGAACTGGATTCTCTTGGCCCCAAAGATGGACGGCGCAGAAACCCCCGGTTTCAGGATGAAAACATCACCCAGAACCACACGTTATTGCTGCAGCTAAAGGACATTGCCGATGAATTGGGCTGCAAATTAGGCCAATTGGCGCTGGCATGGATTTTGGCACGCGGGGGTGATTACATCGCCATTCCCGGCACATCACAGATCGCCCATTTAGAAGATAACATCCGGGCTGCCGATATTTCTCTGAATGATGAAACCATGAACCGGATCGATGCAATCTTCCCCTGTGATGGTGTCGTATCTGGCGACCGAATTGCGGGCGACCGGCTGGCAGAATTAAACCGCTAAAAAAAAGAGGTCATGGTTAAGTTTCCTTAACCCTGCAAAGGGGCTGAATGCACCATTGTTTAACTGTTGTTTTGAACTGCATAAAATTTGAAATAAATTAGATTTGATACGTTTTGACTTAAATCCAATATTTCCAAATGATGCTTTCAGACAGTTCGAACAGGGCGGTCATCAACAAGGGTTGAGATTATAAAAACAACTGGGGCTAGCATAGATACGTTGGCACACCAGTGATTGAAAAACGGTCGTTTTGGGACATTCCCAGGTTTTGTACAGAAACCTGGCCCCGAAACGGCCGATTTTTTATATGTTTTTTTTATATTTTTTTCTTTTGCCTTTCTCTAATCGCTTGTGCAATTTAAAATAAATCTGAAATAAATAAAAATAATCCACCTAGGGGGAACAATGGCTGCACCAACATCCGAACAACGGATCGCCATTTTTGAGCGTATGATTCGTATGCGTCGATTTGAAGAAGAAGTCTTGCGCATTGCTCAAGATCACCCCTACGCCGGACGACAGCATCTTTATATTGGCCACGAAGCCACCGGGGCCGCCGTTGCACAAGTGCTCGCACCTGAAGATTTGCTCCATTCCACCCATCGCAACCACGGCTATCTGATTGCCCGGGGCGCCAACCTTGGTAAGGCCATGGCTGAAATCATGGGACGCAAAGACGGGCTTAATGGTGGCCGGGGCGGACCATGGCATTTGGTTGACCGCAAGGCCGGTTTTCAATCCACCTCTGCCATGGTTGGTGGCAGTGTCGGCCTTGCCATTGGGGCCGGGTTTGGGCTTAAGGGCCAAGGGTCCAAAGGCATCGGCGTTGCCCATTTTGGCGATGGCACCCTGGATGAAGGCATTTGTTACGAATCCTTCAACCTTGCATCTTTGTTGGAATTACCGGTTTTATTCATGTGCGAAAACAACGCCAAAGAAGGCCAGCGTCCTTCATCTATGCTGGCGGCCAAAATCCTTCGCGATGTTCCCGATGCGCTTCAAATTCGCTGCATCACAGTTGATGGCCGCGATGCCGATGCTGTGCTTGAGGCGACCACCGATGCGCTCGCCTTTATCCGTTCTGGCAAAGGCCCTGTGTTCCTTCAGGCCAACCTTGAACGTTGGCCCGGATCCCATCAGATCAAACCCGAATTTCCAACCGGTGTGACAGACCTATCCCTTGCATGGGAAGAAGATCGCATTGAAGGCAAACATGCCGACTGGACCCGGGACCATGATGGGATTCGGTTATATACAAAAAAACTTCTGGCCGATGGCGTTTTGAGCCGCGAAGAAATTCTAGCCATTGATGAAAAAGTGTTGGCCGCCATGAAAGAAGCAAGGGCATTCGCCGAAAATAGTCCATTCCCTGACGCGTCAAGCGCCACTGAATGCGTATTCGTATAAAGGGAATGATCAATGAGCGTTAAAACATATGCACAAGCCCTCGGTGAAGCTCTGATTGAGATCATGGAGGAAGACCCAAAGTTTGCCATTATCGGGCGCAACATTCTTGGCCATGGCGCCCATGCCGATGGCGAAAAGCCATTGATGGAACGTTTCGGAGACCGGGTCACCGACCCGCCAACGTCTGAAGGAGCGGCTGCATCCATGGGGATTGGTGCTGCCATGTCGGGATTGCGGATGTTTGTCCATTTTGGGACGGCGAGTTTTGCTCTGGAAGCCTGGAACCAATTGATCCATGAAGCCGGCACAGCCCATTCCATGTCGGGTGGCCAGATCCGCGTTCCCATCGTCTTTCACATGTATCACGGGCTCAGGGGTGGTGGTGGCGCACAGCATTCCATCAGTCCCCAATCCATGCTGGCCAATAATCCGGGCTTGCAGTTGATGATGCCAACGTGTCCGGGCGATGTAAAAGGCATGCTTCGGGCCGCCATCAAAAGTGACAACCCTGTCATGTTTATCGATCAGGCCGGGCTTCTTGGCACCGAAGGTGAGGCCGACGATGCCCGGTATGAAATCCCGTTGGGGAAGGCTTCTGTCCGCCGCGAAGGCAAAGACGTGACCATCGTTGCCACGTCCCGTGCCGTCTTGTGGGCGCTTGAAGCTGCAGAAATGCTGGCCAAAGATGGCATTGATGCAGAAGTGGTTGACCCCCGGTCCATCATTCCGCTGGATGAGGATACCATTGTTGCATCGATCGAAAAAACCGGACGTCTGGTCACGGTCGAAGAAAGCATCCAGATGTGTTCCATCGGTTCGGAAATTGCGGCCCTTGCTGCTGAGCGTGCTTTTTCTTCGCTCAAAGCACCGGTCCAGCGCGTTGCCCGGGCATCGGCCCCGGTATCGTTTGCCCCGCCATTGGAAGAAGCCGTATCCCCCAGTCCTGCCAAAATTGTGGAAGCCGTCAAGCGCATTACAGGGTGAGCCTCAAACACCACGGAGAACCTCATGAGCGAGCCGTTAGATAGTAAAGTCTGTATTCCCTGTCAGGGCGGCATGCCATCGCTGAGTGCCGATGAAGCCCAAGCCCTGCAAGCCCAGACGCCAAAATGGGATCTGACCGATAACGCCACCTGGATACGGCGTAGCTTTTCATTCGGGAACTTTGTAGACGCCCTTGCGTTCGTGAATGCTGTTGGCACATTGGCTGAAAAGGAAGGCCACCACCCCGACATCACCTTTGGCTGGGGGTATGCGGATATCGCATTACAAACCCACAAGATCAAAGGGCTTCATGAAAACGACTTCATCATGGCCGCTAAAATAGATCATCTGGCCTGATCAGTTTCCAAACGTCACATAAAAAAACGCCCCCCGTTTCCGGGGGGCGTTTTTATTTCGGGCCGGGATTACCCTAGCCTTCAATCAGTCTTTTTAATTTATTTGCAATCGATGCGCTTTGCCCGCTGGCCGGTGCCCGGGTAGTTGAAGGTGCACGTCATGCCCATCTTGATCTTTTTACGCTTGGTCTTCTTGCCACCAATAAACACCTTGGTCCGTCTACCAGAAACGCTGGTCTTCACGGTCTTGCCGTTTGCAAGCTTCATATGCAGCTTGCGCCCGCCTTTAATGATCTTGGAGATCGTGCCCGTGTCCTTGACCATCTTGATCTTCGCTTTGATCCGCTTGCCCTTGTAGGACATGGATTCACGAGCGCGATCAACAATTGATTTTGGTGTCTTATAGGCCTTGGCAACAATCGTCTGGATTTCACCACCCGTAACTGGCGACACATCCATAGACTGCTTGTTCAGCTCCTTGATCAGCCGGGGGTCTTTGGCCACCGCCACAAAGGCTGTGCGGATCGTTTTCAGACGATCGGCAGGAACGCCCGGGCCCATCAGGAATGGACGACCCATAACCTGGGGTGCAAAGACCAATTCAAAGATTTGACGGTCTTCGGCATTTTTAGCAAGCTCGGTCACCAATGGCACATTGCCAATTTCAGGCAATTTCTTCAAAGACAGCTGGATCAGGATATTGACCTTCTTACCCTTGATCCATTCGCTCTTTTGATTTTTGAACGATGTCCACGACCAACCACAACGCCCGTAAACTTCCTTGCGTTCCATGGCGAGGTTAATACCAACCCCGGTATAGCCGGTGATGATCTTGAATTTGGTCCCAAGGATGTTGTTAAGTGCTGAGGGAAAATTTTCCGTGTCGTTGGCACCGGCACCGCCGATGATCAATTCCTTTTTCATCACGTCCTGGATGGTCTTGATGCCGGTGGTATGCCAGGCAACACAGACGGAAACTTCATTGTTGATCGAGCCAACATAATTAAATTTCTGGGGATCGTATTTCGGGCCACGCTTGCCATAGAGCGGCAAGAATGGAATGGCGCGCTGCACCGCACCAATAACGGTGCCATCCTGTGGTGCCACATTATAGACGAAATTGGCAGCGCGAATGCTGGCAGCACCCTGCATGAATTGCGTAATGATGCGGGGTTTGCCGGGGATATATTCACTGATATAGCGACCAACTGTCCGGGCATAGGTACCATACCCACCGCCGGAACTGGCCCCGACGATGATCTTGACGGTTTTACCCTTGTAGAAAGATTTCCCCGAAGCAGCCGAAGCAGGCGACGACAGTGCAAAAGCCGCTGCAATCGCCATAGATGTATAAGCAATCTGTTTAAACATTCTCTTCTCCCTGTTTTTTTATTTATATTTTTTATTTGCAAAATTCTTCACCGCATTGGGCACCACGCTAGCAGACCAATCCCGGCCCTGTCCACGACATCTCCATTCGCGAGAGATTGCACAAAAAGGCCAAAATCAGCTGTAAAGGCCATCTTTGCGTTGATTCAGCTCGATTTCAAACCCATCAGGATCATAGATATTAGCGATATACGTGTTGGACCCCCCGACAGCTTCGATCAAGGGTTTGGCAAACCGTACCCCTTCTTTCTCCAGGGTTGCGCAGAGCATCCTCAGGTCTGATACGGCAATGGCAATATGTCCGGCCCAAGGCTTTTCCGCATTGCCAGTCCCGGCAATCAGTTCCAACACCGGGTTGGTGCCCTCATCGCCATACCCAACATAGGAAATGGTGCGCCCATCAGATCCTTTGTCGCGCGTACGGACCACCTGCATGCCCAGAATTCGGGTGTAAAAATCAACCGCCCGGGCCATATCCGACACCGGCAGCATGGTGTGGCGAAAACGAAATTCCAATTCCCCGACACTTTTGCTTTCATCAACCATCATTTCCCCCTCCGTTTCATGATTTTAGCCTTTCAAATCACGCACCATTTACACCCACTTAAGACTCTCCGGACGCCATTCCTGATGACCCGGGTTGGCCGTACTTGCCGTCTCGAGACGTTTTTCGAACATCCCCCGCCATGTGGCAGACAGCGCGCTAACCGACAAGGCACGTTCAAGGGCCTCAGCACTGGCCCCCTTGTCTGACCACAGCGCCAGCGTTTCTAAAATGCTCAGCTTTGCCGGATCGCGCGCTTCGCACCCAATGCCATCACCCGCACCAACATCGCCTATTTGCAAAACCCTGAAATAGAACCCGACCCGGCCACTTTTCATAAACCGTTTAGGCAAAAGGGGATCATCAAATTTCATGGCCAGCTTGTGACACGG
>Ga0233433_10003832_pt1 | contig 11867 bp, 10 predicted proteins | sample SI_122_August201_5_FD_179868 | JGI IMG/M metagenome (GOLD analysis project Ga0233433, IMG submission 179868) | Seawater microbial communities from Saanich Inlet, British Columbia, Canada - SI_122_August2016_100_MG | ecosystem: Environmental > Aquatic > Marine > Inlet | place: Canada: British... | reverse complement strand
GAACAGGATGAGCCTGAAGACGAAGATCCTGATCTTATGACCATCGGTGCCGGCCTGGGCGTTGTGCCCGGTGAAGGCGATGTGCCTGATGCGTCTGCCCTTGAACAGGAAATTTCCGGTGATGTTCTGACCGTTGGTGAAACGGCGGTTGAAGCCGGCGCCCAGGTTGTTGATGAACAAGAAGCAGCATTTAGTGAAGCCGCAGCGGCAGCCGAAATGGAAATAGGCACGCCCGTAGAGAGCGAAGCTGAAGTCCCAGGTGAAGCAAAGGCTGAGGACGCGAGCTAACCTGATCCAAGCCCTGTATCGGCTTTCCTCTTTTCCCGGTGGTAGCCGGCGCAGGGTGATGGCGCAGGTGTACGACAGGGACTTTGGATGATTCGCCAATTCGAACTCATTGAAATGATCAAAGCCTACGACCCAAAGGTCGATGAGGAGCTGATCAATCGCGCCTATGTTTATGCGATGAAAGCCCATGGTTCCCAAACCCGTGCTTCGGGTGATCCCTATTTTTCGCATCCCCTAGAGGTCGCGGGCATCCTGACGTCGATGAAACTGGATCAAAATTCCATCGTGACTGCGTTGTTGCACGATACCATCGAAGATACGGTCGCAACGCCAGAAAAAATTGAAGAATTGTTTGGTGAAGAAATTGCCCGTCTGGTTGATGGTGTTACCAAGCTGTCGCAAATTGAGCTGCAATCTGATCACACGCAAGAAGCCGAAAACTTTCGCAAGTTGCTGTTGGCCATGTCTGAAGACATTCGGGTGTTGCTGGTTAAATTGGCGGATCGTTTGCACAATATGCGGACGTTGAAATACATTAAAAATCCTGACAAACGTCGCCGCATTGCTAAAGAGACCGCAGATATTTATGCGCCACTGGCAGAGCGCATCGGGCTGCATAACGTCAAGGATGAACTCGAAGATCTGGCCTTTTCAGAGATCAATGCCGAAGCGCGTGATTCTGTGCTTGCCCGTCTTGAATTCCTGCGTGAACAAGGTGGCAATCTGGCCGAAGAAATCATCACAGAATTGATGGAAACCTTGAAAAAGGGCGGGGTCGATGCCTTGGTTACGGGCCGGGAGAAAAGCCCTTTTTCGATTTGGTCCAAAATGCAGCGCAAACATATTCCGTTTGAACAGCTTGCTGATATCATCGCGTTCAGGGTGGTCGTTGATGATGTTGATAGCTGCTACAAGGCGCTGGGTATATTCCATGGTGCTTATCCTGTGGTGCCGGGGCGCTTCAAAGATTATATATCGACCCCAAAACGCAACGGATATTCATCCATTCATACATGCGTGTTGGGGCCAGCGCGTAACCGGATTGAAATTCAGATCAGAACCCATGAAATGCATGAAATTGCAGAACGGGGTGTGGCTGCACATTGGCAGTATAAACAGGGTGATCAGGCAGCCCGTGAAGGCAGCAAGTTTGGCTGGCTTCAGGAACTGCTGCATATTCTGGATCAAGCGGCTGGCCCTGAAGAATTTCTTGAACATACAAAGTTGGAAATGTACGCCGATCAGGTGTTCTGCTTTACCCCGCTGGGTGAATTGATCAGCCTGCCCCGGGGCGGCACACCGGTTGATTTTGCCTATGCCGTCCATTCAAACATCGGCAACACCTGTGTCGGTGCGAAGATCAATGGCAGGCTCATGCCGCTGGATACGCAACTTGAAAATGGTGACCAGGTAGAAATTGTTGTTTCCAAGGCGCAGAGCCCATCGCCGACCTGGGAAAGTTTTGTGGTGACCGGCAAGGCGCGCGTTGCAATTCGCCGTTTCGTGCGGTCGCGTCAGGTTGACGAATATGCCTATCTAGGACGGGCCATTTTAGAAAAGATTTTTGATGAATTCGGCTATGAGTATTCTGATAAAGCGCTGAACGGGGTGTTGAAGATTTTCCGTCAAGACAGCGCCCTGGATTTGATCGCTGCTGTGGGTTCGGGGGTGGTTACCGCGCGGGAAGTTCTGGGGGCAGTGTTCCCGGGCCTGAAAGAAGAAATAGAAGCCGGAACCATGGGCAAGGTTGTTCCCTTGTCAGCGGAACGCAAAAAGCGGAAGAAAAAAGAAAAAGGCTACGGCGTTCCCATTCGCGGCCTGACCCCGGGCATGGCCCTGCATTATGCCCATTGTTGTCATCCACTCCCCGGTGATCGGATCGTGGGTATTTTGACAACCGGTAAGGGCGTGACCATTCACACCATTGATTGCGATACACTGGAAAGCTTTTCAGAAATGCCTGAACGCTGGCTTGATGTGTCCTGGGATTTGAAGCAGGCCCAGAACCAGGTCGGGCGGATCAATGTGACCGTCATCAATGAACCGGGCGCACTTTCGTCCCTATCTACGGTCATTGCAAAAAATTCAGGGAATATTCTCAATCTGAAGATCACCAATCGATCCACAGACTTTTTTGAAATGGCCATTGATGTTGAGGTCGAAAGTCTGAAGCATCTCAGCAATATTATTGCAGCGCTCAGGGCGACACCTGCCATTAACTCGGTTGAACGGGCGCGGGGCTGACGGATAAATCGTGTTGTTCTCTCGCCGCCATAAACCACACATTTTTCACCGTGTGCGTAATTTTATCTGGCCCCAGGCAGGCTTTCGTCGTGTGACGAAATACTACACCCATCGGGTGCGGCGTATTCCGGGAACGCCCTATGCGATTGCGGCGGGCTTTGCATGTGGTGCGGCCATTTCCATGACCCCTTTTCCCGGGCTTCATTTTATTCTGTCAGGCATTTTTGCGTGGGCAATTGGGGGCTCCATTCTGGCATCCGCCATTGGGACTGCTGTTGGCAATCCCTGGACCTTTCCTTTCATATGGCTCTGGATTTTTAATTTTGGTAACTGGATGTTGGGGACGGGTGAAAGCTTGGGCATGGAACATCTAACCTGGCGCTATTTGTTGGAAAACCCGATGAAGGTTTTGCTGCCGATGCTGGTTGGCTCACTTCCCACGGCCGTGGTGATCTGGGGTGTGTTTTTCTGGCCCATCCGCAGAATGGTGGCCGGCTATCAGCATCATCGCAGGGCTCGGCTAAAGATGGGAAATGGCCATGACTGATGCCATTATGCCTCTTCGTTTGGGGGTCAATATTGATCACGTAGCGACCATTCGCAACGCCCGGGGTGGGGGGCACCCTGAACCATTGCGCGCGGCCCAGATGGCAGCAAAGGCCGGGGCAGATGGTATTACGGCACATCTTCGCGAAGACAGACGCCACATTTCAGATGATGATATTCGTGCCCTGAGCACAAAAATTGAACTGCCGCTTAACCTGGAAATGGCAGCAACAGATGAAATGCTCGACATTGCACTTTCCCATAAACCAAACGCGGTTTGCCTTGTCCCCGAAAAAAGACGGGAATTAACGACCGAAGGTGGATTGGACATCATCAGTGGCTTTGATCACCTGGTGGGCTATGTGGATCAGCTGAAATCCAAAGGCATTCGGGTTTCGCTATTTATTGATCCTGACCTCAGCCAGATCAAGGCGGCACACGATGTGGGTGCCCAAGTGGTTGAATTACATACCGGTGCATATTGCGATTGCGAAGGCGATGTGCGTGACAGTGAATTAAAGCGGTTGATCCGGGCTGCAAAAACCGCAACCGATCATGGGCTTGAATGTCATGCAGGCCATGGCCTTTCCTTTGAGACCGTCGCCCCGATTGCAGCCATTGGTAACATTGTCGAATTAAATATTGGCCATTTTTTGGTGGGTGAGGCAATTTTCATTGGCTTTGATGCCGCTATTTCACGCATGCGTTTGATGATGGATGAGGCCCGGGGCCCCCTCAAAGCAGGTGCCTTGAAACCTGCAAGGCAAAGCTGATGATTATTGGTATTGGCAGTGATCTGATTGATATCCGTCGTATTGAAAAAACCATTGATCGATTTGGCGACCGTTTTCTGGATCGCATTTTCACCACAACCGAACGTGAAAAATCTGAGGGCCGGAGCAACCGGATTGAAAGTTATGCAAAACGGTTTGCCGCAAAAGAAGCTTGCGCCAAGGCCCTGGGCACAGGATTCAGGCGCGGGGTGTTTTGGCGTGATATGGGGGTTGTAAATTTGCGATCGGGTAAGCCGACCATAGCCCTTACTGGTGGGGCCAAACAACGCCTGTCAGACATCTTGCCCAAGGGCCAAACGGCCCAAATTGAATTATCAATGACTGATGAGCCCCCTTTGGCACAGGCGGTTGTTATCATTAGTGGATGTGCTCAAGAGGATATAAAGGGTTGATCCCGGCTCTCACCAGTCTTGACAGTGCATACGGGGCGTGCATCCTTACGGCCCGGAATAACTTTAAAAATCAATGGAATATGGCAATTGTCAACGCTCAGTAAAACGCCCGAAAGTTCGGATAAAAAGAAAACTGCCGGTTGGGGGGAAACCCTTAAAACTGTCGTTGTTGCCGCGCTGATCGCGCTGACGGTGCGCACCTTTGCATATGAGCCCTTCAATATTCCCTCTGGTTCGATGTTGCCGACCCTTCTTGTTGGAGATTACCTGTTTGTATCGAAGTCATCGTATGGGTTTAGCCGTTATTCCTTGCCGTTGAGCCTTCCTCTGTTCAAGGGGCGCATTTTTGAATCCGTGCCTGAAAGGGGCGATGTTGCTGTGTTCCGACTGCCGACCGATCCCCGCACTGATTATATCAAGCGGATCATTGGCCTGCCGGGGGATAAAATTCAGGTGAAAGAGGGGCTTCTTTTTGTTAATGGCAAAGTGACAAAAAGACGGCGGATCAAAGATTTTGTCCAGCGCGATCAATGGGGGAATGCGGTTGGATGGGCGCAGTATGAGGAAACCCTGCCGGGTGGGCGTACCCATCTTATTATCGAGCGTTCAGACCATGACCAGCTTGATAACACGCCGGTTTATGAAGTGCCTGAGGGGCATTATTTTGCCATGGGCGATAACCGGGATAATTCTCTGGATTCCCGTGTGCTCAACCATGTCGGTTATATTCCAGCACAAAATTTGGTTGGCCGCGCCGAAGTTTTGTTTTTTTCCACAAATGGCAAGGCGCGGATCTGGGAAATTTGGAAATGGCCTTTTGCCATTCGTTTTTCACGCCTGTTTGACACGGTAAACTGACGCTGTGGTCGCAGTTTCTGACAAACATCCTGATGGGGCCCTGACAAAGGCCCTGGGCCATACATTTTCCACCCCTGAACTTTTGACAGAAGCCCTGACCCATCGCAGCGCCGCTGCGGCTGGAAAATATTCTCATGGTTATGAACGGCTCGAATTTCTGGGCGATCGCGTTTTGGGATTGGTTGTGGCCGATTTGTTGTTAGAGGCGTATCCAGAAGAACCAGAAGGGAATTTGGCGCGCCGCTTTACCCGGTTGGTGCGTGCAGAAACCCTGGAACAGGTCGCCCGTTCTATTAAGTTGGGTGAATATTTGATTTTTTCCAGCACAGATATGCCAACCAATGACCGTGCTACCGGCGCCATTCATGGCGATGCCTGTGAAGCCGTGATTGGGGCATTGTATCTTGATGGGGGGCTTGATGCCGCCAGACAGTTTATTGTGGCCCAATGGAAACCTCTGTTTGATGCTTTGGGCGGTGCCATGCGTGATGCCAAGACGGGGTTGCAGGAATGGGCCCAGGCGCGCAAGCTAGGGCTGCCTGAATACAATGAGGTCGAGCGCTCAGGTCCAGATCATGAGCCGGTTTTCACCATTGAGGTTAGGGTGGGGAATGAAACGCCCGTTCGTGCCAGTGGAGAATCCAAGCGCATTGCGGAACAGCGCGCGGCTGAAAGTATGCTTGCCCAGATCAACAATGACTAAAACCATGGAAATGACAAATATCAATGACACCTGATACTGATCGCGAAACAAAGTTTGGCTTTGTCGCTCTTTTGGGGGCCCCCAATGCGGGGAAATCGACGCTGCTTAACCGCGTTGTTGGGTCCAAGCTCGCCATCGTTACACCGAAGGTTCAAACCACCCGAACGCGGATGACGGGAATTGCAATTATTGGCCAAGCCCAGATTGCCTTTATCGATACGCCCGGAATTTTTGCGCCAAAGCGTCGCCTTGATCGGGCCATGGTGGCCGCCGCTTGGTCGGGGATGAGCGATGCTGATACAAGTGTCTTGATGGTGGATGCGGATCGGGCTGCCAAGGCGAAAGGGTCCATTGATCCAGATAGCCTGAACATCATTGAAGGGTTTAAAAAAAGTGGGTCCAAGGTGATATTGGCCCTTAACAAGATTGATATGGTGCCCCGCGAACAGCTTTTAAAAGTAACCGAGGCCCATAATGAAACCGGTGTATTTGCTAAAATTTTCATGATTTCTGCCACTACCGGCGATGGGGTAGATGACCTTTTGGATAATCTGGTGAGCCATTTGTCAGTTGGCCCATGGCATTACCCCGAAGACCAGTTATCGGATGCACCGCTTCGCCTGTTGGCTGCTGAAATCACGCGGGAACAGGCATTTTTACAGTTGCATCAGGAATTGCCATATGCGTTGGCCGTGGAAACTGATTCCTGGCAAGAACGTGATGATGGATCAGCTCGCATCGATCAGACCATTTTAATCAAGCGTGAAAGCCAGAAAGGCATGGTTGTTGGTAAGGGGGGCATGCGCATTAAAGCTATCAGCACGGCTGCGCGAAAGGAAATGATTGAAAACTTTGACCGCGAAATTCATTTATTCCTGCATGTCAAAGTACGCGACTGGATGGATAAGCCCGATCACTATCGTGAGATGGGCCTGAATTTTAAATCCTGATTCTAGAAAGTCCCGGTGTTGATCGTTAGGCCGATTTGGCAGCAATCTGAGTGGTCGCCTGTCCCAAAGCCCTTGCGATCAATTCAGCAGCGCCATCTTGATTCATCAAGGTTGCCGTCACAGCATGAGCATGAACGCGCATAAGATCAAAGAGTCTGGTGGTCGTGCTTTGATGCAATAGGGTGAGCAGGTCCTCCATGGACTGGCATATGTTTGTCAGCTCGTTAAAACTGTCATTGTCTTCAACCCGATTGTGCAGGTCCCGGATGACATCCCCCATTTCATCCAGGCACATATCGACTTCCACCGCATCGTCATTGGTGCTTTCTTCTTCATTGGTAAGGATATCCAACAATGCATGAAGCCGTTGGGCAAAACGGTTGAGCCTGTGATTGTCTACCAAAACCCGGGCCTCATCGACCGCTTCCGGGCTGGCCATGGCTGTCACATCACCGGTCGCTTTAAAGCGCAACCGGTTGGGAACGGTGATGGTGCCAAGTTCATCATCAATCCGATCATCAATCCGTCGGTTCGGGCCGATATATTCTCCGGTTACGACAAACCCTTTGCGTTTTTGAATCATCATATTAACCCTGCTTCGCAATGTGCCAATGGAAAGTGGCAACAGGACAATGTCATCAATACCCGCATCCATGGTGGTGTTGACCTTTTGCAAATGGGGTTTCCAGGTCAATGCCATAATGACGATGAAGGGGTCTTTGGCATAATTGCCATTGCGAACATCCCGAACCAGATTGCAGACATCATCCTTGTTGCGATCCAGATCAAGAATTAAGAGCTCAGGAGATTCGATTAAAAGCTCGTCTTGGGTTTGTTCAATGTTCCCACATTCGGCAATTCTTCGAAAACCAATGTTGTGCAATGCTTCGCGTAACGTCGCGCGCATTTGCTGCATTGGGTTGAACAAAATAACCCGCGCTTTGTCTAATGCGTATTCTTCCAAAACGATATCCCCCCGGGATAACTTCATTAATTGATTCAGTTCTGGATACTAATATCGTGGTTAATGGTAACTAAAAGCTGAATAACGAATACATTTTTATGAATTTATCAAAAATGAAAAAAATGGCTTAAAACATGCTATTGAGGCTGTTATGGAGTGGTCAGACGAGGGGATAATAATAAGGGTTCGCAAACACGGCGAGACATCGGTGATTGTCGGCCTGTTAACCCGTGACCATGGGCGCCATGTTGGATTGGTCCGGGGGGGGCAAAGTCGACGTCGACAAGGCCAGTTACAGACCGGGAATCTGGTTTCTGCTGTATGGCGGGCCCGTCTTTCGGATCACCTTGGGTCTTATACGCTCGAATCATCAAGAGATTTTGCAGCCCTGGTGCTTGATGACCCGATCCGCCTTAAGGCCCTGATGTCTTTGGGTGCATTGTTGGATACCGTTCTTGCCGAACGTGACCCGCACCCTGAGATGTTTCAGGCAACGGTGATGGTTTTAGAAGCCCTGACCAAGACCAGTGATGACAAGGCAGCCCTTGCTGTTTATGTGCAATGGGAGCTTGAATTGTTGCGCTGTCTTGGGTTTGGGCTGGATCTGGAGACGTGCGCGGCCACAGGGGGACATGAAGACCTGGTTTACGTATCACCCCGAAGCGGGCGAGCGGTTTCCGCCGCCGCCGGGGCACCCTATCATGACAAATTACTGAGTTTGCCGGCATTTTTGGTGGAACCCGGGGCAAGCATATCGATGGAAGAGATTGAAAAGGGGCTGGCTTTGACCGGTGCCTTTTTGACCCAACACCATTTTGCCGTTGAAGGTCGCCACCAGCCTGCCGCCCGGGGCCGCTTTATTGAGGCAATGCAGGCAGTGTGTGGAAAATAAAAGGCCGTATTTTATGGTTTTTATGGAAGATTTTCGGAAATAACACACAACATCTTGTGTTTTTGGGGCCCGAGGGGTAGCTATGCACCATGGCAAAATCTGAACCCGAAAGCGATATCCGCGATACCCCCCTGGCCGAAGCATTGGGCGAGCGATATTTGGCGTATGCGTTATCCACCATCATGTCTCGTTCCCTGCCTGATGTTCGTGACGGCCTTAAGCCGGTTCATCGCAGGCTGCTTTACGCCATGCTTAAACTTAAACTTGATCCTGCCATGGGGTTCAAGAAATGCGCGCGCGTTGTTGGCGATGTTATCGGTAAATATCACCCCCATGGGGATGCGGCGGTCTATGACACGTTGGTGCGGCTTGCCCAGTCTTTTGCTGTGCGCTATCCGCTGGTGGACGGGCAGGGCAATTTTGGCAACATCGATGGCGATAATGCTGCTGCCATGCGGTACACCGAAGCCCGTTTGACCCCGGTTGCCCAAGCACTGCTGGCGGGCATTGACGAAGATGCGGTTGATCTCAGGGAAACCTACGATGGTGAAGATGAAGAACCCGTCGTTCTGCCATCAGCTTTTCCCAATCTTCTTGCCAATGGGGCCATGGGGATCGCTGTTGGCATGGCTTGCTCGGTGCCGCCTCATAATGCGGGCGAACTTTGCGATGCATTGCTGCACCTGATTAAATCTCCCAAAGCAACCTTTGGAAAATTAGCGGAATTAATTCCCGGCCCGGATTTTCCAACGGGTGGCATTTTGGTCGAAGCCAAAAAAGATATTATTGACGCCTATGCAACGGGCCGCGGGTCGTTTCGGCTGCGGGCGCGCTGGGAAGTGGAAAGCCTGTCTCAGGGTCGATATCAAATTGTGATCACAGAAATTCCATGGCAGGTCCAGAAATCGCGGCTGATTGAAAAGGTCGCGGCTTTAATGGAAGCCAAAAAATTGCCGCTTGTTGGTGATATTCGCGATGAATCTACCGAAGAAGTGCGTCTGATCATTGAACCGCGTACGCGCAGTATTGATGCGGAACATGTCATGGCTCAATTGTTCCAGCACACTGAGCTGGAATCGCGCATTGGGTTAAATATGAATGTTCTGGATGCGACCCAGACCCCGCGGGTCATGAACCTGCGCGAAGTGCTGAATGCCTTTCTTGAACATCGCCATGTTGTTCTCAAACGGGTCACAGCCTTTCGGTTGAAACGCATCGAAAACCGGATTGAGGTGTTGGGTGGCTACCTTGCGGCTTACGGCAACCTTGATCTGGTGATCAAGATTATTCGTGAAGAAGACAAGCCCCGACCTAAGTTGATGAAGGCGTTGAAAATTACTGAGGTTCAGGCCGAAGCAATTTTGAACATGCGCTTGCGGGCCTTGCGGAAACTGGATGAAGCTGAAATTCGCGAAGAGCACGATCGTTTGACCCTTGATGCAAAGGCATTGAAAAGTCTTTTGAAAAACGAGAAGGCTCGGTGGCAGGTGATTGCGGGCGAAATAAGGGAAACCCGTGATTCCTTTGGTGCCAAAACGGAACTGGGCCGGCGTCGCACTGAGATTGGCTCGCCTCCAAGTGCAGTGATTATTCCCATCGATATCGCCATCGAACGCGAACCCATCACGGTTGTTTGTTCAAAAAAAGGCTGGATCCGTGCCTTCAAAGGCCATCTTGGGGATGACATTGATATTAAATACAAGGAAGGCGATGAGACCGGGTTCCGGTTCCATGCTGAAACCACGGATAAGTTGATTCTGTTTGCGACCAATGGACGGTTTTATACCTTGTCTTGTGATGGATTGCCCCCCGGCAGAGGCAATGGCGAACCCGTCCGGTTAATGACCGATCTTTCCAATGACCATGAAATCATCCGTGTGATGCCCCATAAGGCAGGCCAGAAATTGCTGGTGGCATCCAGTGATGGGCGCGGGTTTATTGTGAATGAAAACGATGTCATTGCCCAAACCCGGACCGGCAAACAGGTGCTCAACGTGAAGGGTGACCTTGAAGCCCATGTCTGTTGTGTCGTTGCGGGCGATCATGTTGCCGTTATTGGCGAAAACCGCAAGCTGTTGATCTTTCCCACCGGAGAATTACCGGAAATGACCCGGGGGCGTGGTGTAAAATTACAAGCCTATCGTGATGGCGGGCTTTCTGATGTCACGACCTTTAATCTGGATGATGGTTTACGTTGGGAATCGGGCAGCCGCACGCGCACTGAAAATGACCTGATGCCATGGACGGGCAAGCGTTCCCAGGCTGGGCGTCTGCCGCCCAGAGGGTTCCCACAATCGAATCGCTTTTCTTCCTGAACAAAGATGATGGTTGGATTGTTTAGCCGGATTTGAGCATGCGGTAGCGCATATCAAGAAAGCCCTGATCTGAAAGCCGTGACCAGTTAACCGCTTCATCCCTGAATGCGCGGAACGAATTGTACGTCCTGCGTGTCAGATCATCGGCGCCTTCCAGTTCCGCAAGAACCACGCTGGCAGCTTTGCCCAGGGCCGTCATAACATCATCAGGAAATTTGCGGAGTTTGACCCCATGTTTTTCAATCAAAACTTTTAATGCCGCCCCATTTCGGTGATTAAATTCACCCAACATAGCATCGCTTTCTGCGCGACATGCGGTTGTGACGATTGCCTTCAGGTCATCTGGCAGGGCATCGTATTTCGCTTTGTTGACAAAACATTCAATGCCGGTTCCAGGTTCATGAAATCCGGGCCAGTAATAATTTTTTGCTATTTTATAGAAACCAAAGGCCAGATCATTCCATGGTCCAACCCATTCGGTTGCATCAATGCGCCCCGATGACAGGGCCGGGAATATATCCGCGCCGGCAAGGCTTTCGGCTGTGGCACCAACGCGTCGGAGCGTTTCGCCGCCAAGGCCGGGCATGCGCATCTTCAGGCCCCTGAAATCTTCCATGGAATGAATTTCTTTTTTGAACCAGCCACCCATCTGGACACCGGTGTTGCCAGCCAGAAATGGCTTGAGACCAAATTTGGCATAGCCTTCATCCCAAAGTGCCTGACCGCCACCCCAATGAATCCACGCTGAAAGCTCTGGGCCTGTAAGGCCAAAGGGGACGGCTGCAAAGAAATTAAAGGCTTTTGATTTTCCCTGCCAATAATAAGACGCGCCATGGCCCATCTCCACTGATCCTTGGGCGACGGCATCAAAACTGCCCATGGCCGGAACCATGGTGCCCGATCCATAGACTTTGACGGTAA
>Ga0233433_10003829_pt1 | contig 11869 bp, 8 predicted proteins | sample SI_122_August201_5_FD_179868 | JGI IMG/M metagenome (GOLD analysis project Ga0233433, IMG submission 179868) | Seawater microbial communities from Saanich Inlet, British Columbia, Canada - SI_122_August2016_100_MG | ecosystem: Environmental > Aquatic > Marine > Inlet | place: Canada: British... | reverse complement strand
TTTTATATTCTTGTTTTTGATTAGGTAACAGATTCATTTTAAAGGCGCTATATTTAGTTACCATTATTTTTTCCAAAGCACTTGTGGGCCAATATCGCTAACATTTTTAGTGCCAGTAAGGGCCATGCTGACATCAAGTTCATTTTTGATGATCTCCAACACTTTTAAAACACCCGATTTTCCCATAGCGCCGAGGCCATATAAAAATGCCTTACCAATGAAAGTGCCCTTCGCGCCGAGGGCCAATGCTTTAAGCACATCCTGCCCGCTGCGAATGCCGCTATCAAATAATATTTCAACATCAGAGCCGACGGCATCAATAATCGCCGGTAATGCTTCGATGGCGGACGGTGCGCCGTCAAGCTGTCTGCCACCGTGGTTGGATACGATAATGGCATCAACGCCGGACTTTAAGGCCTGAACCGCATCTTCAGGGTCAAGAATACCTTTAAGGATGAGCTTGCCCGGCCATTTTTTCCTGATCCACGCAACATCATTCCAGTTAAGGGATGCATCAAACTGCCCGGCGATCCACTGGGAAAGTGTCCCCATGCCGCTACCGTTAGGCATATATTCACTTAAATTGCCGAAGCTCTTGCTTTTTGCTGTTAGCATTTTTAGGCACCATAATGGTTTTGAAGTAATATTAATGGCGTTGCTGACCGTAAGGCGCGGTGGAACGGTCAGGCCGTTTTTTATATCCTGATGGCGCTGCCCCTGAATTTGCAAGTCAGCCGTTAAAACCAGTGCGGAACATTTTGCGTCAATGGCGCGTTGAATAAGTTCTTCAACAAAGCCACGGTCACGCATGACATATAATTGAAACCAGAATGGTTTTGTTGTCGCTTCGCGCACTTGTTCGATTGAACAAATGGACATGGTGCTGAGGGTAAAAGGAACGCCGAATTCTTCTGCGGCTTGCGCCCCTAAAATTTCCCCATTGACATGCATAATTCCAGCGAGGCCGGTCGGTGCAATGGCAACGGGCATTGTTGCGGCTTGTCCTACAAAAGTTGATTGATGATTGCGGTTATCAACATTGATCATCACCCGTTGGCGCAGTTTCATGTTTCGCAAATCCGCACTATTGGATTTGATGGTGGTTTCATCGTATGAGCCACGGTCGGTATAATCAAATATCGAACGCGGCACGCGCTTCATGGCAAGTGTGCGAAGGTCGTTGATGTTGGTAATCACTGTCATTGTGGATTATCCCTAAACTATGCCGGACCCTGCAGCGCCAGAGGCCGGACGGTCACTTTCAATGGTTTGTTTATACTTGGCTTCTCTATAAGTGGCAATCGGATCAATGGCACCACCAGATTTTAACCGTGCCATAGCCAGTATAGACGAAACATCGCTATTATAAGCAGCCTTTATTGTGTTGTGAGCCATTATGACATCATTTTCCTGCTGATAGCTGCCCAAAGCTTTGCGGTCGATGAGTAGAGCCAGTACATAAGCGCGCTGTACTTCAATAGCGGAATTCATAAGGCTTTCAATTGGGTCGGTGACATTATGTGATTGATCAAGCATATAAATAGGGTCAAATTTTTCGGCTTTTCTATATTCGGCATCAATAAGTTCATTAAAAATAAGGAATAACTGGAACGGGTTTATTGAACCACTATCAAGGTCATCGTCACCATATTTGCTATCATTAAAATGAAATCCGGCTAGCTTTTTAAACTGGATGAGGCGCGCAACGATCATTTCAATATTGACGTTTGGCGCATGATGACCAAGGTCAACTAATGACCGGCATTTTTCACCAAGCTCCATAGCGCATAAAACATTGGTGCCCCAGTCCTGAATAACCGTTGAATAAAAGGATGGCTCAAACATTTTATGTTCAATCGACATTGTCCAGTCATCGGGAAGCGCGGTATAAATCTGTTTTGTGCTATCAAGATAGTTTTCTAGCTGTCCGGTAAAATTACAGGCGCCGGGATGATTGCTACCGTCACCAACCCAAACAGTTATGCTTTTGCTGTTAATGGCTTTCCCGTATTCGATGCAGTCGATATTATGCTCGACCGCCATATCGCGTACGGCTTTATTGATGTTGGCTAAACTGCCATATTTATAACTTAAATTCTGGCCGTTTTGGTCCTGAAAAGTATTTGAATTTACCGCATCAAAATGTAGGTCTAGATTTTTGGCAAACTTAGAAAGCTCGGAAAAATCATCAACTTTATCCCACGGAAAATGCGGTGAAACGCCGGGGGTAGACCGCACTAGTTTGTTGATGACACTACAGTCTTCCAGTTTTTCAAATATATTTCTCGGCTCGGAAATGCCGGGGAAGCGCGCGAAACGGGTGCCGCCCGTACCGACGCCCCAGCTCGGTACCGCAACTTTAAAATTTGCTGCTTGCTCGGTGATGCTATCAATATCAATATTATTAGCAGAGAGCTTCGCGCCAAGGGCATCATATTCATTTTGAGCGTCAGAAATGTGTTTCTGGTTACTATTTCCTATAAAATCGTCTGAGAAAAAAGTCATCGTATTTTCCTTGGTATTATATTTTGATAATTATTAACGTAAGAAAGCTTCGTGTAAACCGCCATCAACATTTATTATTTGTCCGGTGGTTTTGCTAAACTGTTCAGAAATTAGCAGATAGGCAACCTCGGCCTGATCAGCAGGGGTTATGGTTGTTTTACCGAGATTTCTTTGGGCGTAAAATTTGGCCAGTTTATTTGTCAATGTATCGGTATCTTCGCTATTCGAATGTTCAATATCATATTTAGTCAGTGACGAAATAACGCGGTCACGCGGAAACATAGTGCTGCCTTTAACCACAGTCGCGGGCGCAAGGCCGTTTACGCGAATATTCGGGGCTAACTCAATCGCAAGTTCGCGCACTAAATGGTTGGTAGCGGCTTTGCTTGTATCATAGGCAAACGAGCCTTTTTTGGAAACGGCGGCATTAACACTTGTTGTTAAAACAAGCGATCCTTTAGTTTTTTGTTTTTGCCATATTTTTGCGGCTTCACTTGCGACGATATAAGCGCCTCTCACATTGACATCGAAACTTGTGGTAAACATATCATCGTTCTCTGTTTCATTTTGTCCGGGGGCGAGGAACACTCCGGCGGTGACGATAACATGATCAATGCCGCCGTAAGCGGCAATTACTTTTTTAAACATATTCGCGACACTGTCACGGTTGGTGATATTTACTTCAATGGAAATTGCCGGACCACAATTTGAAATGCCAGAACCAGCAACACCAACACCAACACCGTATATTTCGGTTAGTTCCGCGGCTGTCGTTCCGGCGCTTTCGCCTCTAAGGTCTGTGCAAACAACATGGGCGCCTTCGCGGGCCACTCTATGGGCGGTTTCTTTGCCAATGCCGTCACCCGCACCAACCACGATAACCACACTGCGGGCTTGTGGTTTTTCTGTTGGCATGCGCTGTAATTTGGCTTCTTCCAAGGTCCAATATTCAATATCGAAGGCTTCCTGCACGGGTAAGGCGGTATATTCGCTTATGGCTTCGGCACCGCGTATCACTTCAACGGCGCAATTATAAAATTCAGCCGTAACACGGGATTCACTCTTATTTTTACCCCAGGCAATCATTCCAATGCCGGGGATGAGGATTACCGTCGGGCTTGGGTCGCGCATGGCGGGGGAGCTATCGTTGCGGAATTTTTCATAATATGCTGTGTAATCTTGACGGTATTTTTCAAGTCCAAGTTTGAATTTTTTAATTAATTTTTCGGAAGTTTCGCCTTGCGGATTCCAGTCGAGGTAAAGCGGTTTAATTTTTGTTCGTAGGAAATGATCAGGGCAGGATGTACCAAGCTCGGCAAGCCTGAACGCATCTACACTATTTACGAAACGAAGTATCTTTCCATCCGTTTGAATGGTGGCTATGAATTTTACTTTATCGGAAATCAGGCCGCGCGCTACCGGCATAAATTCATTTAATATTTCTTGGCGAATTAATTCAGATACTGCTTCATATTTAGCGCCGCCAAAGGTCATTTCGCCTTTGTCATGATCTTCAATATAACGGGCCGCTTTTTCGATAACCCAAAGGGAGGTATCGTAACAGTCTTTGCCTTTACTTGCCCAGTTTGTATGACCGTGTTGACCTAGCAGTATGCCTCTAATATCCGGGTTTTCTTCGTAAACGTCGGAGCATAATTTTGCCATTTCCCAGCCGGGGCGCATCCACGGAACATAGGCCATATAGCCGCCCCAGACTTCTTTGGTCAAGCGTTCCTGATCTTTACATGATGCAATTGAAATGACAGAATTTGGATGCAAATGGTCCACATGCTTATCATGAATCATCGAATGAAGCGGGGTATCAATGGATGTGGCGCGCGGGTTTAAGCAAAATGTGCAATGCTTGAACATGCCAACCATTTCGTCTTCACCGGCTGATTTATATCCTGTTTCAGGTAGGTTCTTATATGTGTCGTCGAGGGCATTCAGTTTTTCAGTATAAAGCGATGCAAAATTTTCTTGCTTAGCGGTTCGGATGTCACCGCCGGAACCTTTAACCCAAAGAACTTCAACTTGTTTGCCCGTTAAAGGATCAGTTTCCATTAGTTTTGCCGACGTATTGCCGCCGCCAGTATTTGTAACCCTTTGGTCTTCCCCCAGTTTATTGGAACGGTAAACGAGTTTCTCTAACGGGTTTAGCTTATCGGCTTCTTTATCTTTCCAAAGGTAATTAACATGGAGGAGTTCTTCAGGTTTGTAAGTCATTTTTATACTTTCGGCATTTTACGGTTTAGCTACTCATAACGGAATATTACGTCAAATTCAATCATTATTAATCATAGTGTATCTTTTTTGCTTATAGGTTGCTGCCAATGCTATTGCCCCAACCAATGATTATTGTTGATAGAACAAGGATGCCAATGCCGGAACAAACCATCAGGAAGGTCTTGGTTTTGACCCCTTTCCATTCTTTGAAATAAAAGCCCCAAAGCGTTGAAAAGATAATGATACTAGCCATATGCAAGGCCCAGCTTGAGAAGCTGTAATCGCCCATCAGGCTTTCACCCATGGTATAAAAGAAGAATTGAAAATACCAAATCAGCCCGGCGAGGGCGCAGAATAAATAATTCCAAGTGAGTATATTTATGCTGAGCCTTTTAGTTTGCTCGGGCACGTTTCCGACAAAATTTCCGGCACTTTTATTTTTGATAATCAGATAGCCACACCAAATGAGATTGGTTGTCATACCGCCCGTGAGGATAATGCAAAGCGCAGGCAGGCCTTGTTGTAATGGGTCTGTTCCTGCGGCTAGCGTAAGTAAACGGATTTCTTCAGCGGCGGCAAGTGCATAAGCAAAGCATGAACTCATAATGCCGCAGAAAACAGCAACCATAATACCTTTTTTAAAATCAAATTCGGCGATTGATGCTTTGCGGTCTTCGTCTGACATTTCTTTTTCTTTTGCCCGTCCCGCTGCGGCAATAACCATAATTCCGCACAGAGTGATCGCCACACCAAGCAGGATGACCTGACCGCTAGTTGTTTGAATTAATGTGCTGACACTGCCATCATATATTGGGGGTATTAAAGTGCCAAAAGCGGTGGTTAAGCCAAGCGATACCGCCATTCCTAACGAAAGGCCAAGATAACGCATAGTCAACCCGAATGTCAGGGCGCCGAAGCCCCAGGCGAAGCCAAAGAAGTAGCACCAGAATAATGTTTCATTTGAAGTGCTTGAAAGGACGTCAAATAAATCGTTAGTTTGAAAATAGGCGAAGAACCACGGGGCGATGATCCAGCTCGAAACGCCGCCGACGATCCAATAAACTTCCCATGACCAATGTTTGACGGCCTTATACGGCACATAAAAGCTGGCGGCAGATAAGCCTCCGGCCCAGTGGAATAATAGTCCAATTAACGAATTTGAGATTTGATTTCCTCCCTGTAATATAAGCGCTTGGCACATGTGACGTGGCATAAGATTATTATTATTCAGAAATACTATTTGTCTGTTTTTCGGCATCCCTGTATTTATAGTATCAGCTTTACATAGCAGTTATTTTGATCTAAATAAAGATAATATGATCATAATATGATCATATTGTATCAAAAGCGATCAAAAACTACCATAGATGATTATAAATTAACATTCCCATTTGCCTTTTATTTGTTCCCTAATATAATTTATAAAATCCCTGATATTTTTTAGGGAATTTATAAGAAAAGTGTGTGGTTTCTGCGGTATATTGGTTCAATTAAGTGGATATAGATTGAAATATGTAGAATTTCCCTGTATTTTCCTAAATTAACAGGGAAAACAGTCAGAGACTGGTTCGCAGTTGACTGTCAACAACCCCCCCCCAGATTTATAATTTGAGGTTTTTGCTTCAAATTTAGGCTTGTACGAAGCTTTTTATTGGTTAGAAATTCATATTCTTAACTTAGCTATGTAATCTAAGAATTCATAAAAGACCTGAAGTATAAAATTGAGTGCCTCAAAAATTATATTGGGATAATTATAGTAGAATATTTGTAGTTTTTAGGTTAGTTTTGAATTGAGATGTTTGGGTTATTAGGAGAGCTATATTGCCTGCAGGACGACCAAGAAAAAAAAAATCACCAGACGAAATTAAATCGGTTGTACTGACTTTCTCTATTATTGAATTCTTAGCAAAATGTGATAGGCCTCTTGGTGTAACAGAAATTGCTACCGCACTTAATCTAGAAAGACCCAGAGTGTACAGGCACCTCCGAACGTTGTCAGATATTGGATATGTTGACCAAGACCCCTTCAATGATAAATACGGCTTAAGCATGAAGTTCTTTTGGCTTGGAAAAGATGTGGAAGGGAAAATTGATCTTATTAGTGTTGCACGTCCTGTTATGCGCCAACTAAAAGAAGCACTTGGAATGGCGGTAACCCTCTCCACAGTAAATAATGAAAATATTTGCGTAATAGATATTGTACGTGGATCTTCGCAAATTGATATTAGTACCCGTCCCGGATCAACCTTTCCATTACATGCCACAGCGCAAGGGAAAATTGCACTGGCTTTTGGCCCCGATAGTTGGCGGCAAGGATTATTTAAAATACCGCTGGAAAAATTTACAGCTTGTACAGTAATTAATGCCGATGATTTAAGTAAAGAAATAGAAATGGTTAGGTTACAGCGTTGGGCTATCGCACCGGAAGAAATTACTATGGGTATTAATGCTCTTGCAGCACCAATATTAGATCATCAAAACCAGTTAGTAGGAACTATAAGTATTATTACTTCCATTTATGAGTTAACAAAAAAACCGAGTAAGGAGCAGATAAATGCAATAAAAGATGCGGCTTTAAGAGTATCTGTTGGCATTGGTCACATTCTTAAAGAAAGTTAACTGTTTCCCTCATACCAGTTGTGTACTTCATCTAAAGCTAAACCAACGATTTCAATTATTTTTGTAATTTCGCTTTGTGTAATTATAAAAGGCGGGGCAAAGACAAGGTTATTGCCAAGTGCACGAAGAATTAATCCGTGACTTAGGGCTGCATCTTCTATTTTACGGCCAATCATTAAAGCGGGGTCAAAACTTTCCTTTGTTTTCTTATCTTTAACTATTTCAATTGATACCATCAGACCTACTCCGCGGACGTCGCCGACAAGGGGGTGATTTTTAAATTGACGTAACCCTTTTTGAAACGAAGGCGATACCTTTCTTATATTATTAAGTGTATCAAGTTCATAATATTGATTAAGAGTTTCAAGAGCCACTGCGGCACAAGCGGGATGTCCGCTATATGTGTAACCATGTCCGAATATACCAACCTTATCACTACCTTTCTTCATGGTTTGATAAATTTCATCTGAAACCAACAATGCAGAAATTGGAAGGTAGGCCGAAGAAAGACCCTTAGCACAGGCAATCATATCTGGCTTTATATTGTATGTTTCACAACCCCAATAATTACCGGTTCGACCAAATCCACAAATTACTTCATCAGCAATTAATAAAATATCGTATTTTTTAAGAATAACTTGGAGTTTTTCAAAATATGTTTCTGGGGGGACAATTACCCCGCCAGTACCCATAACGGGTTCTGCAAAAAAAGCGCCAATAGTTTCCGGGCCTTCATGTAAAATTAGTTTTTCTAAATTTTTGATACAACGGGATGCAAACTCTATTTCTGTTTCGTCCTTTTCGCTAAAACGGTAATAGTTTGGGTTATCTGTGTGTAAAATTCCTTCTATAGGAAGATCAAACTGAGCGTGCATGGTTGGAAGACCAGTTAAGCTAGCAGCAGCAATTGTTGTGCCGTGATAAGACCCATGACGGCTAATAATTTTCTTTTTCTGTGATTTACCTCTGGCATTTTGATAATACCAAACTAATTTAATTGCAGTGTCGACTGCTTCTGAACCAGAGTTTTGAAACATTACTTTTGACATAGGAACAGGTGCAATTTCAAGAAGTTTTGCTGCAAGTTCTATGGTAGGATTATTTGATTTGTTCGCAAATGTTTGAAAAAAAGGGAGTTGATCCAGTTGTCTAGTTGCTGCGTCTTTAATAGCTTGATTATTATAACCAAGTGTCACACACCAAAGCCCTGATACACTATCAAGATATTTATTTTCCTGATCATCAAATACGTGAACACCTTCGCCACGGGTCATGATCATTGGCCCTAATTTTTCTTGCGCTGTTAAATTTGACTGCGGGTGAATATATGAATTAATATCAAGCTCTGTATTAGGTTTCATTTTGTGTGCTCACATTTTTATTTTTAGTTAAGTTTCATAAGAACGGTTTTATCTTCTAGGTACCCATCAATTGAAGCTTTACCGAGTTCGCGCCCAATACCAGACTGTTTAACCCCACCGAACGGTAAGTTTGGATCAAAGACATTATGACAATTTACCCAAACCGTTCCTGCATGGATGTTAGCTGCTAAATCATGGGCCGACCTCAAATCTTGGGTCCATACGCTTGCGGCGAGACCGTAGCGTGTATCATTGGCTAACGTTAGTGCCTCTTCATCGTCATCAAATGGCATAGCGCACACTACGGGGCCAAATATTTCTTCCTGCACAACCTTCATTTTTTGGCTTGTTTTAAGAACAGTTGGTGTAATGAAGTATCCTGCACCAGGCAATTTTTTTGCACCGGTAATTACTTCTGCACCCTCTTCAATTCCTGATTTTATAAATCCAAATACTCGATTGCGTTGCTCATCGGATACAAGTGGGCCCATGCCGCAGGCTGCATCATACCCTGGCTGAACGTTGATATTTTCAGCAAATTTTGAGACCCCGTCCACAACTTTATCAAAAATTGACTGATGAATATATAGTCGAGACCCTGCGGTGCAGGTTTGACCTTGATTAAAGAAAATAGCCATTGAAGCACCTAAAATAGCAGTGTCAATATTTGCATCTTTACGAATAATTATGGGGGATTTTCCGCCAAGCTCTAATGTAAAACGTTTCATTTCTGCAACTGCGGCACGCCCAACAATTTTACCTGTTTCAACAGATCCTGTAAATGTTATTTTATTAACACCTGGATTTGTAACAAGCGAATTTCCAGCTTCTAGCCCGTAACCAGTAACAATATTTACCGCACCCGGTGGGAAGCCTGCTTCTATAATAAGTTCAGCTAGAATGAGAGCAGATAAGGATGTTTGCTCAGCTGGTTTTAAAACAATGGTGCAACCGGTTGCAAGTGCTGGAGCAATTTTCCAGATTGCCATGGAAAGTGGAAAATTCCAGGGTACTATAGCGCCAATAACACCTACAGGTTGTTTCTTTATATATGCATGAAACTCTGCTCCTGGCATGTGGGGTGCAGAAATATCAAGTGTTGAACCCATTATTTTTGTTGCCCAGCCAGCCATGTAACGGACAAAATTAATGCTACTACCTACATCACCATTTCTGGCAATTATTAAAGACTTTCCATTATCAATACTCTCAATTTCTGAAAGTCTTTCTGCATTTTTTTCCATTAAATCAGCTAGCTGTAAAAGAAGAGATTGTCTCGTAAGCGGTGTAACTTTTGACCAACATTTAAAGGCTTCATTAGCAGCATTAACGGCTTTATCAATATCTACTTTATTACCTGCTGCGATGTGGCTAACGACATTTTCTGTTGCTGGATCAACAACATCAATAAAATTACCTGAAGATGGTTCTACCCATTCATTATTAATCATTAATTTTTGTTTACGGTTTAAGAATTTAATATTTTTAGCTATAAGTGGATTAGTTTCCGCATCAATTTTATTGTTCATTTTAGTTCCTGATTAATCATTTATATGATGTCATAATACTTATTATTATATTTTGCAAAATAAAATATAATATCTTATTGCAAATATTTGTGAGCAATAGATAGTACTTTTTCGGGCAATTCATCAATATCTTGGTCTGTAGTTCTAAAGTTGGTTATACAAACCCTAATTAAATATTTTCCATTAACCCAAGCATGAGAGGGATAAGCCCAAGCTTCCTCTTGTAGTGAACTTAATATCTTTTGGTTTAATTGATTTAAAAATTTATCATTCTGAACTTCTGCTGGACGATAGCGAAATGTAGTAATACTTAATCCATGACTGACCGCTTCTAGTTCAGGATACTCGGCTACTTTCTTGTATAACCTTTCTGCTTGGCGAATGTTGTTTCCAATCATTTCTGCGTAACCATCGCGACCAGCACGTTTTAAGCACATCCAAACCTTTAAAGCACGAAAGCCACGTGAGGTTTGAATTCCTTGATCCCGGTATGGTATAGGTAAGGTCTCCCCACTATTTTTCGTAGGATAATAAGTGGTTTCGTGGGAGAAACTATCCACTAGGTGTTGGCGATCGCGAAGTAATATGCAGCCAGCCTCGAAAGGAACATAAAGCCATTTGTGGGCGTCCATTGCAATCGAATCTGCTAATCCAATTCCTGAAAGTTGTTCAGATATTGATGGTACACATGCGGAGACTGCTCCGTATGCACCATCAATATGAAACCAAATTTTATGTTGAGTGCAAATTTCAGAAATTTGTTCTAGTGGATCAATAGCTCCAGTGCTGACAGTTCCAGCAGAAGCTATAACGGCGAGCGGAATAAATCCTTGCTTAAGATCATTATTGATTGCTTCTTGCAAAGCGTTCACATCCATTCGAAGGTTTTCATCGGTTGAAATACGATGAATAGCACTTTCACCAAACCCCATAATATCAAGAGCTTTTTCTAACCAAGCATGCGTTTCAGCCGTGGCATAAAATTTGGAATTTTCTGCACCTTTATAATTGTTACCCTGCTCTCTTATTTTTGCACCAAAACGTGCACGTTTAGCAGCCAGAAGCCCAGTGATATTTGCCATTGTACCGCCACTCACTAATAGGCCACCGGAATTACATTCGGGATCATTTGGAAAATTCAATAGATCTCCAATCCACCCTACTGCTTGTCTTTCTATTTCTGAGGCGACCGGTGCGACGGTCCATGTGCATACATTAGCATTAATTGAAGATGCCAGTAGATCACCTAGAGCACCCAGCGGGCTGGGTGAGCCGTTAACGTATCCCCAAAATCGTGGATGACCATTGAAAAGAGATTGCTCAAGTAATAAGTCCGATATTTCTTCGACAACATTTTCATTTGAAGAGCCAGTATCAGGGAGGGGAGCAACTCCTAGAATTTTATGTGCAATTTCAGCGGCACCAGGTTTATGAACATTCCGTTGACTTATATTACCTAGAAAATCAGCAATCTTATCAATTAAATGATGCCCAACTTGACGAAATTCCTCTTCATCCATATCAAGTGCTGCGCGGGGAGATTTTTTGTTTTTCATTATAGTTTCTAACCAGATAAATTAGGAATGAGTAAAGAAATAAGTGGAACAAAAATTAATAAGGCTACAACAA
>Ga0233433_10003824_pt1 | contig 11879 bp, 13 predicted proteins | sample SI_122_August201_5_FD_179868 | JGI IMG/M metagenome (GOLD analysis project Ga0233433, IMG submission 179868) | Seawater microbial communities from Saanich Inlet, British Columbia, Canada - SI_122_August2016_100_MG | ecosystem: Environmental > Aquatic > Marine > Inlet | place: Canada: British... | reverse complement strand
AAAGAAGTTTAAGACAAATTAATGCTGAAACCATTGGTAGTATTACAAGTGTTTCTGGAATGGTTGTTAGGGCATCAGAAGTTAAACCTCTAGCTAAAGAATTAATTTTTGTTTGTCCTGATGAACACACAACAAAAATAATACAACTAAAAGGAATGGATGCAAAAGAACCAGTAGTATGTGATAACCCCAATTGTAAACAAAGAGATTTTGAATTAAAACCCGAATCTAGCAAGTTTATTGATTTTCAAATTCTTAGATTACAAGAACTTCCTGAAGATTTACCTCCAGGACAATTACCTCATTACATTGACGTTACAATTAGACAGGATTTAGTTGATAATTCAAGACCTGGTGACCGAATCATTCTCACAGGCGTGGTTAGAGTAGAACAAGAGTCTGTTGCTGGAGTTCAAAGAGGTCATAGTGGATTGTATAGATTGAGAATTGAAGGAAATAATATTGAATTTTTGAGTGGACGTGGTTCTAAAACTGACAGAAAAATTGGTAGAGAAGAAATTTCTCCAGAAGAAGAAAAACGAATAAAATCTCTTGGTCAAAGTTCTGATGTTTATCAAAGATTAATTGATTCTTTTGCACCACACATTCAAGGTCAATCATTAATCAAAGAAGCTATTTTGTTACTCATTGTTGGTTCAAATCAAAGATTGTTAGGTGATGGAAGTAAAATTAGAGGAGATATCAATGTATTTTTGGTTGGAGATCCTGGTACTGCAAAAAGTGAGATGTTAAAATTTTGTGCAAGAATTGCACCACGTGGATTGTATACTTCTGGTAGAGGTTCAACAGCTGCAGGACTTACAGCTGCTGTAGTTCGAGATAAAACAGGAATTATGATGTTGGAAGCTGGTGCAGTTGTACTTGGTGATCAAGGTTTAGTTAGTATAGATGAATTTGATAAAATGAAACCTGAAGATAGAAGTGCTTTACACGAAGTAATGGAACAACAATCTGCAAGTATTGCAAAAGGTGGTATTGTAGCTACCCTAAATGCTAGAACCTCAATTTTAGCTGCTGCAAACCCTATGTACGGAAAATATGATCCTTTCAAAAATATTACTGAAAATGTTAATTTACCAATTCCATTGTTAACCAGATTTGATTTAATTTTTGTTGTTAGAGATATTCCTACTAAAGAGAGAGATGTACAAATTGCTACACACATTATCAGAAGAAACACTAATTCTGGAATAGATAAAAAATCCGTTATTGAAGTTGATTTACTAACAAAATATCTTTCATATGCAAAGCGTGGATCCCCTGAATTAACAAAGGAAGCTGAAGCAAAAATTCTTGATTACTATCTACAAATGAGAAATGTAGAATCTGAAGAAATGATTACTGTCACTCCTAGACAATTAGAAGGAATTATTCGACTTTCAACTGCTAGAGCAAGATTACTCATGAAAGATAAGGTAGAAGAGGAAGACGCTGAACGTGCTATTTTCTTAATACAAAGTATGCTTCAAGATGCAGGTGTTGATGTTAATACTGGTAAAGTTGATCTTGGTGTTTTACAAGGAAAGCCAAGAAGTGAGGTCTCAAAAATGCAATTATTTATGGATATTTTAAAAAGTCTTGAAGGTGACAATAAAGTAGCTGTTGAAGAACGAGCATTTGTTCAGGAACTTGAAAAAACTGAAAAGTTTACTGAAGAGGAAGCAAGAAATTACATTAGAAGAATGCTTAGAGAAGCATCTATTTATGAATCAAAACCCGGTCATTATAACCGAGTATGAAAATAGAAAAATTAAAACTTCCTGATTCTGCAATTGATTTTTTAAAATCACAAGGGTATGAAAAATTATATCCTCCACAAACTGAGTGCGTTAAATCTGGATTATTAGATGGAAAAAGTATTTTGGTATCTGCACCTACTGCAAGCGGCAAAACTTTGATTGCAATGCTTGCAATGCTTAGTTATCTTTCTAAACATAAGGGTAAAGTGATTTATCTTAGTCCATTACGTGCATTAGCTGCTGAAAAATTTACAGAGTTCAAAAAATTAGAAAAAATTCATATCGGTAAAAAAATTAAAACAAGCATTTCTACTGGTGATTTTGAACATATTGAAAAAAATTTAGAAAATAGCAATGTGCTAATTTTAACAAATGAAAAAATGGATTCAATAATTAGACATGGTGCTGAATGGATTGAAGATATTGGTTTGGTGATATCTGATGAAGTTCATCTCATTGGAGATGAAAGTAGAGGACCAACACTTGAAATGATCTTAACCCATTTAAAATTATTAGATACAAAACCTCAGATTATTGGTCTTAGTGCCACAATAACTAATTCAAATGAAATTGCAGATTGGCTTGAATGTAAATTGGTAAAAAATGATTGGCGACCAGTCCCATTATCTGAAGGAGTATGTGATGGTGGACACGTTACCATGAGTGATGGTAAAACATTTGAAGTTAAACCCAGTTTACGTGGAATTCCTATAGATTTAGGCGTACAATCTGTTCAACAAGGTGGTCAATCTTTAGTTTTTGCAGAAACTAGAGTACGCTCAAAATCACTAGCAACCAAAGCATCTGATGTTGTTTCTCAACTTTTAGGAAAAAAAGAATTAGCTGTATTGGAAAAAACATCTAAACAAATACTTGCAGAAAATGAACATACGGAAATTGTAAAAACTTTGGCAACTCTTGTCAGAAAAGGAGTTGCATTTCATCATGCAGGTTTAAATCAAAAATGTAGAGAAATAGTAGAAAAAGAATTTCGTAAAGGAACCATTAAACTACTATCTTCTACTCCAACATTAGCAGCAGGTGTTAATTTACCTGCAAGAAGAGTTGTTATTTCAAATATCAATAGATACAATGCAAAAGTTGGTGCAAATAGACCAATTAGTATTTTAGAGTACAAACAACTTTGTGGAAGAGCTGGAAGACCACAATATGATAAATATGGTGAATCTATTATTGTTGGAAATGGTAATACTGAAGATTTAACTGAATTTTATATTCATGGTGAACCAGAACCTATCGTTTCAAAAATTACTGAAGATAAATCTCTTCGAACACATATTCTAAGTGTAATTGTTACACATCCTGGAATAAAAAAAGAAGAACTTCTTGAATTTTTTTTACAAACGTTAGGTGGATTACAAACATCAAAAGCCACTCTAAGTTTTGCAATTAACATCTCATTACGTTTTCTTTCTAGTCAACAATTAGTAATTAAAAAGAGTGAAAGATATGCAGGAACTGCATTTGGAAAAAAGACATCCATGCTTTACATTGATCCTTTAACTGCTACATATTTTAGAGATGCAATTGATAATGTATCTGAACAACGAAAACATACTTTTGGATTTTTACATTTAATGACTAATTGTGAAGAATTTTTTCCTAAATTTTCACTTAGAAATAAGGATTATGAATCCACTAGTCTTATGATTGAAAATCATTCCTCAGAATTAATTGAGCCTATCTCTGAATATGATTGCTCTAGAAGCCTTTTGGCTTTACAAATGTGGATTACTGAATCCAGCGAACTCTCTTTATCTGATACTCTCGGAATTGAGGCTGGAGACATGCATAGAATGGTAGAAAATGCAAATTGGCTTTCTTATTGTTTGAGAGAGATTTCTAAACATATTGAAAGATCTGACTTACTTGAAGAATTTGATGATTTGAGAAAAAGAGTGGTTTATGGAATTAGAGAAGAATTACTTGATTTGGTGCGTGTGAAAGGGATTGGAAGAATTAGAGCACGTGTGTTGTTTAAAAATAATGTAAAAAATCTTGATGATTTAGCAAACATTCCTGTAAATAAATTAGCAGAAATTGATAAAATTGGTTCAACCATAGCAAATAACATTAAAGCTGAATTAAAGAAGGTTAGATATTGATTGAATTAATTATTCCTGCAATAATTTCTTGTATACTTGCATTTTTTGTAGTATATTTCACTACACCACCATTAATCAAAATTTTGGTAAAAAAGAATTACACTGTAAAGGATATGAATAAAAAAGAAAATGTAATGGTTGCTAGACCTGGTGGAATATCTATAATATTGGGACTTGTTGTTTCCGAAATTGTTCTATATGGATTTTTTCAGCTCAATGAAATTCTTGCACTAATAATTACAACTACAGCTGCATTTCTAATTGGTTATGTTGATGATAGAAAAGTAATGGGAGGTTGGTTTAAACCTGTAACTCTTGCAATTGCAGCCCTTCCAATTATTTTTCTTGGTGCATATGACTCAGATCTTGCATTTCCATTATTTGGCGATGTTCAAATTCCATTACTCTATCTTGGATTAATAATTTTCATGATTCCTATTACTGGAAATACAATTAACTCAATTGATGTTTTAAATGGTGTTGCCAGTGGATTTATGGTAATTGCAAGTTTCACATTATCCATTTGCTTATTTATTTTACAAAATTATGAAATTGCTATTGTAAGTTTACCTTTAGGATTTGTTTCATTAGCATTTTACAAATATCATAAAATTCCAAGTAAAATTTTTCCTGGAGATTCTGGTGCATTAACCTTTGGTGCCATGTATGGTGTTATTGCAATTATTGGTGGTGTAGAGATTATTGCAGCAATTGCACTGTTACCTGCTGTAATTAACTCATTTTTGTTCCTATCTAGCGTAAAACGAGTAGTAGAACATCGAGAAATTAAAGGTAAACCTGTAGAACATACTGATGACTTTAAACTAAAAGCAACTAATGATAAAACAGCACCTGTTACTTTGGTGAGATTAATTCTTGCAGGTGAACCATTAACTGAAAAACAAATTGGGTTTGCAATTTTTAAACTTGCAATATTTTCTGGAATCTTAGCAATTATTAGTGCATTTATGATGGGTGTTTCTCTTTGATGTCTGGACTTTATGGTTTTTTATTTGCAATGTGGATTTTGATAATTATTGGTGGTGGCATAATGGTTGTTTTACTTGGTCCGTTTTCTATTCAACAATATGGTGATTTTCATTGGATAATTACATCTGGAATTAAGGTAACTATTGCTTTGGTATTAGTTGTAATGTGGATTTTAATTTTATCTAAATTAAAAAATTATATTTTCAAAAAAGAATTAAAATTTTAACTATCTATCCATTTTTTTTGTTTTTTATCATATTCTTCTCTACTATATCTTAGAAAAGCTGGAGAACCTGCAACAACAGTATTTTCTTCAACATCTCTTGTTACAATAGCTCCCATTGCAACAACACTATTTTTCCCAATAGTTATTCCTGCTTTGATTACTGCACGTGCTCCAATTATTGCATTATCTTCAATTGTAACTCCTATCATCTTATCGCACATAGGAAATGGATCATTTGTTAAAACAGCTGCTGGACCAATAAACACATTTTTACCAATTCTGGATAATGGTGGAATGTATGCTTGTCCTTCAATCTTTGTATTATCCCCAATTTTTACATCATAATCAATATGTGCCAGGGAACCAATTTTTACATTATCCCCAATTTCAACATCATCTCCAATATATGAAAAATGCCATACTTGGACATTATTGCCAATTTTTGCCTTTTCAGAAATAAAATTTGTAACCATTTTCTACAAATGCCATGGATTTGCCTTTGTAATAATTTTTTCAGGCAATTTGCTCTTGTTATTGTTTAAAAATTCCATTTCATGTTTTTTATCTCTAAGGTCATCTGGTAACATAATTGGAATTTCTTCCATAATTGGATAAAATCTAGAACATTTTGGACAAAATATTGCACCTTCAATTACTATTTCTTCTTTTTGATTAATTTCAAATAATTCTAAAGGATGATTCTTGTCTATTGGACATGCTAATATTTCCATCATTTTTTTGTTCATTTTAAATCCAGATAAATTGGAGTTCCTTTTTGGCTAGATAAAAGTGCCGCTTCTGCAATTTTTGTTACATTTACTGCTTCCTGTGATTTAACAATTTGTTCTGTTTTATTGTAAATAGCATCTAAGAAATTTTGAATTTCTTTCAATAATGGTTCTTGTTTTTCATTCTCAATTCTTTCAACCTCCTCATCTTTTTCTACAATTATTTCTTGACTGATAAAATCTGATGAAATAATTGCCTCTGTACATACTGCACTAAATTTTCTAACTTTTTTTGGAGTAATCCAATTTGATGAAATAATTGCAACTTTATCGTTTTTATACCCTAACATGATATTTGCAAAATCTTCACGTTCATGTCTAATTTTCCCTGAACGTGCAAACACAACCTGTGGCATTTCATTAAACAACCAATTTGCAGTATCTATATCATGAACTGATGTATCATAGATAATTCCTACATCTTTGATATGTAGTGGCATTCTATTTTCTCTGTGAAATTCTAACATAACCAACTCCCCATATTTTTTATTTTCAACCATTTTTTTTACAACATTTACAGCAGGGTTAAATCTTTCAATGTATCCACATGTGAGAATGACTTTATTTTTTTCTGCAAGTTTTGCAAGTTTTAACCCATCTTCAGATTTGTAAGTCATTGGTTTTTCTACAAAAACATGTTTTTTTGATTCTAACAATTTCATAGCAATTTCTGTATGTGTTGATGTCGGTGTCACAACAAATGCACCATCAAATTCTTCTAATTTCAATAATTCATCTAATGATTGATAATAATTTACAGAATATTTTTCTCCGTATTCTTTACTTTTTTCAAAATTTGCATCACATATTGCTACAAGTACGCCTAATTCTGATAAAATTCTTGTATGGTTTTTCCCCCATCCACCTGTTCCAATTTGAACTATTTTCATTTAATAGACCTCATTTAACCAATGAGCATAATCTATATTTTTATTCATTACGATGTCTGAATACTCTTGCATTATTTTTTTTGTAATGTCTCCGGGTTTACCTGTACCTATTTTTTTAGAATCCATTGAAATAACTGGTGTAATTTCTGCAGCCGTGCCAGTTAGAAAAATTTCATCTGACATGATCAATTCACTTCTTTTGAAGTCTCTCTCAACTACATCTATATCCAAATCTTTTCCAATTTTGATAATTGCATCTCTTGTAATTCCTTCTAATGCTGAAGATGACAGTGATGGTGTAATTAATTGACCATCTTTAACAATGAATATGTTCTCTCCTGGTGCTTCACTCACATTTCCATTATGATCAAGTAAAACTGCTTCATCAAATCCATTTCTTTTTGCTTCTTGGGTTGCAATGATTGAATTTAGATAATTTCCACCCATTTTTGCTTGTGTGGGTGTAGAATTATCTGAGAATTTCCTCCATGAGACAACTCCTGCTGTTATTCCATTTTTGTTAAATAAATCCCCAAATGGAAATGTAAAAATTGCAACATTAGTTGGTGCTTTTTCAGTTACATGTAGATTAATCCCATAATCTCCAACAAAATAAAATGGTCTAATATAACAAGATTTTTTTATTTTATTTTTTTTACAAATACCAATAATTGCATTAGTAATCTCTTCATCTGTAAAATTTAATGAAATATTATAAAATTGACCTGATTTTCTAAATCGTTTTACATGTTCATTTAATCTAAATACATTAAGGTTTTTTCCATTCCAGTAAGCTCTAATTCCTTCAAAAATTGATGTACCATAATGAATTGCATGTGTTGTTATTGGCACTTGTGCTTTTTCTGTAGGTACGTATTTTCCATCAAACCATACATATTTTGAAAGTGCCATAATTTTTTTTTATTAAATGTGTATTAATCTCTATTTATTTTGAATATCCTTCTTTAGGGAATTTCATTCCCACAATTCTTGTAGTTTGGTCTTCTTGATTTGCAAATTTCTCAACAATTTTCCATTCTTCTTCAATAATCTTAACTATTTCTTTTGGAACATCTTCTTTCCATGTGGCATTTTTTTCTAGTGCAGCATCATACAGTTTCTCTTTAACTGATGTTGCAGACAATGATTTTCTTTCTCCAAGTTTTGGTTTTAGTCTATACATTTTCAACATGTATCCTTCTGCCTTGTCTCCCGTATATGAAAAATAATCATCTTCAACTCCTTCAAGTATTTGTTTTCTTAATTTCCATGATTTTCTTCTTACTAATGGCGGGAGATATTTTTTGAATGGTGATAGGAATGTATAATCTTCAGTTATTTTAATTGAATTTCCAAAAATTGATTCAAGCATTTTTTTTCTAGTTTCAAAATTAAATGGAAAACTTTTACTGTTTATCTCTTTTTCATTATCCTTGAAAATTACCGGCATTACTTTTACAATATCTGCTTTCTCTTTCAACTCTTTAATGATCTCTACATGAGCATTTGTAACTGGATTTAGATGAGCAAGGTATAGTGCTGTAGTCAATTATGATTTCTAAATAATTCTCATATTTCAATGATTAATTTTTCTATTTTTATCCGTATGATTCGTATTTAACTTCGAAGCTTCCATCTTCACGTTTATCATGCTCTGTGACAAATCCTTTTGGATTCAAAAAGTCCATTACTCCATCAATAGTTCCTTGCCAACCACATACATAGAAAATTGTATTTTGTTGAGTAATTTTATCCCCAATTAATTCTTCTAATGGTGATAATCCGTTATCTCTAGGCCTTAGAAATGTTTCAACCCTTCCAACCTGACCTGCCCAACTTCTATTAAACCACTCTTGAGGTCTACTGATTGCTGCCCGATACTTGAAATTCCATTCATTCTTACCTTTGGCAATACTTTCATCTTCTAGACTTGTTAGCAAATCTTTGTAACTTAATTCATCAACATAACTTGCGCCATGTAAAACCACAATCTCTCTTTTATCATTAGTATCATGTAGATGCTGTGCAAAACTGACAAACGGAGCAAGACCGGTTCCGCCACCAATACATACAATTCGTCTTGTATCTTTTTCACCACTTGTTAATTCTTGATTAATTCCTAATGCCTTGCCTGTAGGTTTTAGCCAAAGAATTTCATCACCTTCTTTTACGTTAAATATTTGAGTTGTTAATCGTCCAGGAAGTGGTTTTCTAACCCATCTAATTACAAATTCAATATACTCCTTATTTTCTGGATGGGATGCAATCGAATATGCTCGTCTAACAATTTTTCCTCCATCTAATGGATTTGTTAATCCTAATGTGAGGAATTGACCTGCTTCAAAATCTGGAACTGGAACGTCATTTGGAACAATTCTCATTATAAGAAGATCTTCCTTTAGTAGTTGAACATATGTGACAGTTGCTTTGTTATCTACTACCATGACAATTCAATCATCATACTGAAGTTTAAATATATTGTGATAATTTGACCAACCTAACAAATTAAATCGCTAAACGTTAATAACCAATTTAAAAAATATTATTCAATCAGTATTCTGATTATTGGGCCGGTCGTCTAGTCTGGTAGGATAGGTGCATGGCATGCATCGGATCAAGGGTTCAAATCCCTTTCGGTCCACTTAATTTTTTTAATTTTATTAATAGATTTTTTATCAGAGAGTCACTATTTTTAGAAATTTCTTCAAATTTTTGATCTGGGAAAAAATTTTTTGTTTGAATTGCTGCATATAATGCACTCCTTTGTACTTCCAAATTAGAATCTGAAAGTAGTTTTAAAATAATATTTGTAATATTTTCTGCTTTCAAGTATCCTAACGACCCAATTGCACATGATCTCACCATTCCATGTTCGCTATCTACAAGTTTTTTTATTTCTGGAATTGCACTTTTTTCATTTCTATTAGCTAAGACTAGTGATGTAAAACCTTTGATATTTTTATTTGTTGAATTGAGATTTTCAATTAAAATTTTTGTAATTTCATTTTTATTCAATAAAAGAGCATTAAATGCTTCTCCTCTTACTTGTATACTGTCATCATTTAATCTTGAAATAATTTCTTGCAATATTTTTAAATCATTTGTATTTTGAATTGTTTCTAAAATCTTAATTTTATTTTGATTACTTCCTGATTTTAATACCTCTATAATATTTTCCACACTATTTTTCAATTCAATTTTTGAACTTAATAATCTTAAATTTTTTCTAATTTTTTCAAGTATTTGTAAAAAATTCATTTTAACTTTAAATTATCGTTAAATACTATACTAACTATGTCCACTGAAACAAGAGACACCATATTCATTGGTAAGAAACCATTGATGGCATATGTAACATCGACGCTAATTCAATTAGCAAATGTACCATCAGTCAACATCAAAGCTCGGGGACTCAGCATAGGTCGTGCTGTAGATGTAGCTCAAATCGTTGCACGAAAAACTGAAAATGCTGGATATTCTATTGGAAATATCAAAATTGATTCAGAATCTTTGGAATCCGAAGATGGTAGAACCCGAAATGTTTCAACAATAGAAATTGAAGTAAAGAGAAACGCAGAATAATTGCACTTTACTTGAAATTTTTTATTTTCTTTTTGAAAACTTGTACTTTGTTTCCATTTTTTTGTATTTATCTAATTCAACTAGATTGTTGAATTGATCAAAATTTACTACTTTTTGTTTATATTTTGAAGTTGTTCCTGTATTTTTTAATTCTTGTAAAATATTCATAGTTGCAAATGTATTGGCAAATAATACTGATAATGGATATAGAATTATGTTAAATCCAATATCGTTTAATATTTTTGCTGAATTCATGGGAGTTGCTCCCCCTTCAATCATATTTGCAACTAGAGGTGCATTGATCTCTTTTCCAATTTTCTTCATTTCATCTAATGATCTTGGAGCTTCGATAAACACCGCGTCAGCACCCGTGTTTTTATTTTGATTCCCTCTTTCAATTGCTTTTTCTAATCCTTCTGTTGCCCTTGAATCTGTTCTGGCAACAATAATGAAATCTTTACTTTCACGTGCATCAATTGCAGCACCTAATTTTTCTGTATATTCTTCTTGGGGTATTACATCTTTTCCTTGCATATGTCCACATCTTTTAGGCCATTTTTGATCTTCCAGAAATATTCCTGCTGCTCCTGCTGATTCTAATTCTTTTACTAATTTCCAAACACTAAGTGCATTTCCATAACCTGTATCTGAATCAACAATCAGTGGAACTGAAATTGCGTTTGAAATTCTTCTTGCATTATCAACTGTTTCAGTTGCACCAATGAATCCATAATCTGGCATTCCAAATAGTGTTGCTGACGTTCCATATCCTGTTTGAAACATTGCATCAAACCCAACTTTTTCAGCAATTTTTGCTCCAATTGCATCATATACTCCTGGTATTACAAGTGGTTTTTTTGATTTTATTAATCTAGATAACTTTTTCATTATTTTCTATTTTTTTTGAATTATTTATGATTTTAAATTAATTCGTTTTTGATCTCTTTTTGTTTATTCTATTTTGATTTCTTTTCCTTTTGTTTTATTTTCATTCATTTTATCTAATTCATCTTGAAGAAATTTTTTATATTTTCTAGTTTCATCTTCTGTCATATTTGTTAAATTTGAACTTAGAATAGATCCCATTGAAGAAATTTTTTCCAGCAAATCTAATGCAACAAATCTTCCTACATTTCCTAATCTAAATAAAACTTCTAATTGATTTTTAACAATATCATTAATTTTGTCAACATCTTGTGCTGTCTCTAAACCTTGTTTTGTTAATTGATATCTTCCATCTTTAGTTTCTTCAATTAAATTCTCATCTAAGAGCCGACCTAATAGTGGATAAATTAATCCAGGGGATGGTTTCCAAATTCCGTTACTTTGTTCAACTGCATAATCAATAATTTCTTTTCCTGTGTATGTTTTCTCTTTTAATAATTCCAAAATGAAATATCTTGAAAATCCTCTTGGAACTGAACTTCCTACTCTTTGAAACCATTCAGAAATCATCACTAGTGATATCACTAGTGATATATTTTAATATTTCTGAATCAGCCTAACAATACTTCATA
>Ga0233433_10003799_pt1 | contig 11916 bp, 13 predicted proteins | sample SI_122_August201_5_FD_179868 | JGI IMG/M metagenome (GOLD analysis project Ga0233433, IMG submission 179868) | Seawater microbial communities from Saanich Inlet, British Columbia, Canada - SI_122_August2016_100_MG | ecosystem: Environmental > Aquatic > Marine > Inlet | place: Canada: British... | reverse complement strand
CATCGCATTCACCCAGCATCTTTTTCACCAACGCTGCCCCTTCCGGCGCCGCCACGTTGATCGTCACCGAGCGTTTGTTGCGGTTGGCAGACAGGTAATAAGCGCTTTCCGTTGTCTCTTCGCCGTTGGCGCCCGCCACGAACGGCGGCCCCCAGGTTCGGGTCTCATCGCCGACGCCGGGGCGTTCGATCTTAATGACGTCAGCGCCCAAATCGGCCAGCAATTGGGTGCAAGACGGCCCCGCAAGGACGCGGCTCAAATCGAGGATACGAATGCCCTGAAGGGCGCCAGTTTGCTCAACCATCGTTCAACCCATATTTGAAAATGACGTGGAATTCGAAGCGGCGGGACCGACGCTCTTCGAGCAGCAGTCTTCGCGCAAGAAATCCGCCAAAAGATCGACCGCTTCGGTGTTGGCGGTGTATATCAACGACCGCCCATCACGCGTGCTCTGAATGAGCCCGGCGTGTTTGAGCTGATTGAGATGAAACGACAGCGTCGCGCCGGGCAACTTCAAAAGCTCACCGATTTTCCCTGCCGGCAAACCATCCGGCTGATATTCGACAAGGGCGCGAAATATATCGAGACGGGTCTCCTGGGCCAACGCCGCAAGCGCCTCAATGGCAGTGGTTTTTTCCATAAGCGATCTTTCCATATTTATAGAAATAAGAATCGCCCACCCCCCGCCGCCTGTCAACCGGTAGAGGCGGCACCACGGCCCGCCCGCGCACGAAAACCGGGGTCAAAACCCAAAGAGCTTCAATCACTTGACAAAAAAATGACGGAACCAACCTAAATTTTCGCCCCTGGGGAAGAATGGTGCAGTTCCGTCTCAAGCGGGATTGGGATGGCCGGTACGGTTTCGCAAACGTTAGTCGTTCTCGAACGCAAAAAGCTGATCGTTAAGAAATCCGACCCAAAAGATCGACGAAATGTTCAATTGGAGCTGACCCCCGCTGGCCGCCTGTTGCTGGATGATGATCCAATCATGGCGGTCAGAAACAATGCGACCGCGCTTGGCGAAACCAACGAGGTCGCGCTATTGGCGGGATTGAAGCGGTTGCTGCACGTGACGCTTGAAGAACGCGGCGGTCGTGCTTTTGGTGTGTGCCACAGTTGCAAATATTTTCTACAGGCCGCAGAGGGGGGCGCTATTCATAGATGCGCATTATTGGATGCCCCGCTTTCGGACGAAGACAGCGAGCAAATCTGCGTTGAGAATGTCTTTGGTTGAGCCCAAGTGTGGGGTTGAGGCAAGTGTGGCTTTTGAATATTGAGCATTGAGGGCACGACCCCCATTCCCATGGGATGCGGTCATATCCCCGCTGCACCCCTACTCCGCCGCCAGCCTCACTCCCGCATTCTGCGTGATCATTTGCCGGTTCAGGAGTTTGACGCAGGCGTAGACCGATTGGATCGCCGGCGCCGGGGTGTCGGTCAGCGCCGCCATTTCCAGCACCGCGCCGATGAGGGCTTCGATTTCGAGCGAGCGCCCCACCTCGACGTCTTGGAGCATGGACGTCTTATGCGCGCCGACGCTTTCGGCGCCGGCGATGCGTTTCTCAATGGTGTGGCGGAAGGTGACACCGAGTTTTTCGGCGGCGGCTTGGGATTCGGCCATCATTTGAGCGGCGAGGCTTCGGGTTTCCTTGAACCGGCAGATCTCTTCCAGCGTCGCGTGGGTGAGCGCGCTGATCGGGTTGAACGAGAGATTCCCCCAGGCCTTGAGCCAGATCTCGGATCGGATGTCATCCAAGATACGCGAACGGAAACCACAGTTGACGAAGGTGTCGTGCAGCAATTGCACGCGTTCGGTCGCCGAGCCGTCCAGTTCGCCGACTGGGAACCGGTCGCCTTCGACGTGATGGATGACGCCGGGTTCCGGCACGTCGGCGGCGGGGTAGACGACGCAGCCGATGATCCGGTTGGAATCGATGTTCTTTTCCAGAACTTTGTCGGGGTCCAACGAGTCCAGCCGATGGCCGTCGTGGGGGCCACCGAGTTTGTGGAAATACCACCAGGGAATGCCGTTCTGGGCGGTGACGATCATCGTGTTGTCATGCATCAAATGACCGATGTCTTTCGCCACCTGATCGAAATAATGCGCCTTCAGGGCGAGGACGACGAGGTCTTGGGGCCCGGCGTCCCGGACGTTGTCGACGGCGTTGGCAACTTGGGCCGCGTGCTCGCTGCCGTCCTCCCAAATCAGTTTCAGGCCGTTTTGGCGGATGGCGTCCAGGTGGACACCCTGGTCAACGACCGTGATTTCTTCTCCTGCGAGCGCCAATTTGGCGCCCATCAATCCACCGATCGCGCCGGCGCCTACAATACAGATTTTCATGTCGTCCTCCCATTCATGCGTCCGGCCCCCACCGGGCGCGTGTTTAATTCTCGAATGTATTGGCCAACGTGCCGATCCCGTCGATGATGATTTCCATGGTGTTCACAGGCTCCTTCATGGTCCCGACCCCGACGTTGGTGCCGCAGCAGATCACGTCACCGGCTTCTAGCGTTAAATCCCAACTGAGCAAGCTGACGACCTTGGCCGGCGCTAAGATCATGTCGCTGACCGGATAATTCTGGCGCTCATCGCCGTTGATGATGGTCCGCACGCTTAAAGTTCCCGGGTCCACGTCGTCGGCGATCACCGGGCCGAACACACCGAACCCGTCGAAGCCTTTTGAGCGCGTCCATTGGGCGAAGCTTTCGTCCTCGCCGATGATGTCAGCAGCGGTGATATCGTTGATACACGTGTAGCCGAAGATCGCGTCCGCGGCCTCCGCCTCATCGACGCAGCGACATGTCTTGCCGACGACAATGCCGATCTCGCCCTCATAGACGACCCGGCCGTCGTAGCCTTTCGGGCGGTGGATGGTTTCACCCGTGCCGATGAACGAGCTTGGGGGTTTGAAAAAGTACAACGGATGGGTCGGTTTGGCGTTGCCCACTTTGTCGGCCATCATGTGGTAATTGTTCCAAAGTGCGGGCATCTTGCCGGGCACGCAGGGCGTCAGCACCTTGACCGCGTCCAGGGCAACCGTCTCATCAGTGGCAGCAGCGCCGGCGAACATATCGCCGCCGTGGATGGTGATCATCTCGCCGTCGAGCGTCCCGAAGTCCATTCGGCCTTCATGCTCAAAACGTATCCAGTGCGCCATTATCGCCTCCCCATATTGTATTGAATTTATTGTTTTTCATTCAGCAGGTCTTTTCGACCTCAAAAGGCCCAACCCGAAAAGGTAGGACATCATAGCACCGGGTTTTGATCCTGGCGCTCACAATTTCTTGTCCGAGGCTGCAATAAACCCTTAGACGTAAAGGCCTGGGTGGCCGGGGCGTAAAAGCCTGGATGGCCGAGCCGTAAAAGGCTTGGACGGGCAAGACGTAAAGGGCTTGGACGCCCGGCGCGCGGCCTATAAGTTACAGCCAAGGGCTCGGCGCAACTGCCCCGATCCATCCCAGACAACCGGAGAACTTTTATGCCCATCGCACCCAATTCCGCCGAAGCGCGGGACATCGCCTATCACATCCACGGCCAGACGGACCTCAAGGCGCACGAAGAAAAAGGGCCGAAAATTATTTCCAAAGGCGACGGCGTGCACGTCTATGACGACGACGGCAAAGAATTCATCGAGGGTTTGGCAGGCTTGTGGTCCGTATCGCTTGGCTTTGGCGAACAGCGCCTTGTCGATGCCGCGACCAAACAGCTCCAGGAACTGCCCTATTATCACACCTTTGGCCACAAGACGGCGCCGCCGGTTATTGATCTGTCAGAGCGCCTGGTGGGCATCGCACCCGACGGCCTGACCAAGGCGGTGTTCCAAAATTCCGGCTCGGAAGCCATCGACACGGCGATCAAGTTGGTCTGGTGTTATCACAACGCCATCGACAAGCCGGAAAAGAAAAAGATTATCGCGCGGGTCAACGCCTACCACGGCACCGGCATCGCCTCGGCCAGTTTGACCGGGCTTGATCGCATGCACAAAGCGTTCGACTTGCCGGTCACCGACCGTGTGCTGCGCACCGATTGCCCCCACTATTACCGCTTCGGCGAGGATGGTGAGACCGAAGAGGATTTCGCCACGCGCTGCGCCGATAATCTGGAAAAACTAATCCTGGACGAAGGCCCGGACACGGTCGCCGCCTTCTTCGCCGAGCCCGTCATGGGCGCCGGCGGTGTGTTGGTGCCGGCGGTGACTTATTTTGAGAAGGTTCAAGCGATTCTGAAGAAGTATGACGTCTTGATGGTGTCCGACGAAGTGATTTGCGGGTTCGGGCGGACCGGCAATATGTGGGGCGCGCAGACCTTCGGGATCAAACCGGACTTGCTGACCTGCGCGAAGGCGCTGTCGTCATCGTATCTGCCGATTTCAGCGGTCTTGGTCAGTGAAAAGATTTACGAAGGAATCCGTGACCAAAGCGGCGATTTGGGCGGCTTCAGCCACGGCTACACCTATTCCGGCCACCCGGTACCGGCGGCCGTCGCGGTGGAGACCCTGAAGATATATGAAGAGCGCGACATCGTCGGCCAAGTGCGAAACGTTGCGCCGGCATTGCAAGATGGGCTGCGGGCTTTCGCCGATCATCCGTTGGTTGGTGAGGTGCGCGGTGTCGGCCTCATCGCTGGCGTTGAAGTGGTGGCCGACAAGGCGACCAAGGAGGCCTTCGAGCCCAGTGCCAAGGTCGGGCCGAAAATTCAGGCGCTCGCCGAAGAGAACGGCCTGTTGATCCGTGCCATGGGCGATTCCATTGGGTTCTGCCCGCCGTTGATCATCGACAAAGAAACCATCGGCGAAATGATGACGCGGTTCGCCAAAACGCTCGATCAGACGCTGGCTTGGGCCGAGGCCGAAAAAATAATCTGAACCATCGGCGCCCAGACGACACAAAGAGAGGTCCGGCCTTATATAGATGCGCCTGACATAAACCCTTAAGGCTTTGGTGCGAGTATCTTGAGATAACGACAGCCTTAAACATTGGGAGTTGGCGCATGAGGTTCTGGGGCCGCGCGGCACTGGTGGCAATGTTTCTCAGTTTGATGGGGATCGGCACGGCTATTGGCCCGCATGAGGCATGGACCGCCGAGAAGAAGCCCGAGAAAAAGAAGGAAATGTCGCTGCGTGATCGCTTTGCGCTGCCGTCTCACGTGCAGATGCGCGCCATGATGGTGCCGATCAAGCATCGCTATCAATCGGTCAGCGCCATCACCATGTTTCTCGAAGCAGACGTGCGTAAGTAAGTCGGCGCCATTTGCCGCAAGGTACCGCGGATTCGAGATGCCATCTTGAGCGTGCTTTCCATCGAGCCCATCCCAACCCGAAAAGGAAAACTGGTGCTGACCGGCGTCGCCGAGCGCCTCATCGGCCGCATCAACGAGCGCCTGGGCGAGACAACGGTAAGATCAATCCATATTGAGCCCGGCCTTGTCCGCATGGGTGGCGGCGACGGCATCAGCCGCCGGCCGTTCGCAACCATTAACGGGTGTCAGGGCATCAAGGAAATTGAGTTGGATATCGTCAAGGAAGAGCAGAAGAAAAAGCGCGAGGAGCAATAGGCTCGCAGTGCCGTCGCGTGCCGAATTCCTGGGTGATTGACTTGGCAATTTGCCCGACAATTTACCCCGTGGCCGTTGACTTCGGCGAATTTTCTTCCAAATTGTAGAGTATTGGGCGGTCATGCAATGCGGTGGCGGCTCAACCGGCGCCTTCTCGGGAAGGGCCAATCACTACGTACTCGCTCGCAAACAAGAGGAGCACGACATGGCGCGGATGACCGCCTTTAACAGCCCATTGTTGTTGGGTTTCGAACATCTTGAACAAATGCTGGACCGCGCGTCGCGCGCGTCGGCGGAAGGCTACCCGCCTTACAACATCGAACAAATCGGCGAGAACGGGCTCAGAATCACGCTCGCGGTCGCGGGGTTCTCCATGGATGATTTGAGCGTCACCATCGAAGACAATCAACTGATCATTCGGGGCCGCCAGATCGAAGAAGACGAGACCGACCGCATTTTTATTCACCGCGGCATTGCAGCACGCCAGTTCCAGCGCAGCTTTGTTCTGGCCGAAGGCATTGAGGTGAGTGGTGCTGATCTGGACGACGGTTTGTTGCACGTGGCCTTGCAGCGCATTGTCCCGGAACCCGAAGTCCGCACAGTTTCGATAACCAGCGGTAGCCAGAAAAATTCACCGAAAACCATCGATGTCGATACCGATTAACCTAAGCCATTGAAATCCGACCACCGGCTGTCGCTTCAGCGAAGCCCGTCAAATAGGAGTTTCCCGATGACCAATGATTTAACATCAAATGCTATTGAGCCCCCTCTGCCGGCCACCCACGCCGGAAGCCTTGCCCAATGGGGGATGGATGAAGTCGCCTACATAAAACGTGAGATCCTGGACGGTGACACAGTCTTCGCCATCCATGCCGCCGATGGCGAGCCCATGGCTGCGGCGCCGAGCCGCGACATCGCCGCCGCGATTATCGTGCAAAACGAAATGGTGCCCGTCGACGCGCACTAGCCAGGGTGCGCGCGCCACGACGCTTGAATTAAACGGTATTCATTTTTGGTGGTCGAAAGCGCTGGCCGCGTGCCTAAGCCGCTTCGTGTTCGACGCTGCCAGTCAGGATGGCATAGAGCGCTTCGCCGGTATCCGTACCGCGCAACTTTTCACACGTCGCGCCATCGCGCAGCAATCTGGAAACCTTGGCCAAGGCCTTGAGATGATCGGCGCCGGCTGATTCCGGTGCCAACAACAGGAATATCAGGTCCACCGGGCGCTCATCAATCGCTTGGAAGTCGACCGGTTGCTCGAGGCGGGCAAACAATCCATAGAGGCGGTCGATATCGGGCAATTTGCCATGCGGGATGGCGATCCCGTTGCCGACCCCCGTGGTGCCAAGGCGTTCGCGCTCCATCAAGGTGTCGAATATGGCGCGCTCGTGCAGGCCGGTGATATCCGCCGTGCGGCGCGAAAGTTCCTGCAACACCTGTTTTTTGCTGGTCGCGTGTAGATTTGCAACAACCTGGCCAGATGAAATGAGATCATTGATCTCCATATCAGTACCTATCCATTATGCTCACGTGACCTGAAGCGGACTTAACCGGTCGCATTGGCAGGGTCAATCCATCCAATATTCCCATCGGCACGGCGATAGACAACATTCAAAACGCCATTCGCGCTGTTGGTGAACATCACCACCGGCAAACCACCCAAGTCCATCCGCATGACGGCTTCGCTGACCGTTAATGTCGCAACATGGGTTTCCATCTCAGCGATAATCGCCGGCTGCGCGTCTTCCGGAATCTCTTCATTTTCGTCATCCGGCTGGATGACATATTGCTGTGCCGCCAAGGTATCTTGGGGGCGCGCCTTGTGGTGATTGGCCAGCCGGCGCTTGTAACGGCGCAACTGTTTGCCGACGCGCTCCAAGGCGCCATCGAAAGCGGCATACGCGTCCGCCGCCTCGGCGCTGCTTTGAACCACCAGGCCGCGAGGTCCCGGGTGCACAGAGATGTCGGTGGACATGCTTTGCCCTTCGCGCGAAAATACGACGGTCGCATCGATGGCGTGATTGAAATATTTGCCAACGACATTTCCGAGATGTCCTTCGGCGTGGGTTCTCAGGGCGTCACCGACGTCCAAATTCTTGCCTCTGACGGATATATCCATTTGTCAATCTGTCCCGTTTTCTGATCTCGGAACTCAAATTTTCCGGTCGCTCAAATATTGGCGTTGGTGCCGGAATGTCCACCTTCAATGAATTCAATTTCCCCCAAGGGTGGGCGAAGGCCAGGAACCTAGGCTCCAAGCCTACCCAAGTCAATACACCGGAAAAAAACCATTTTCTACCTTGAAAATTCAATCAGATTAGGTCAGGACCGCTTTATCCCGCCGACGCTGCACAGACGATGGAATCCGCAGAGATTCGCGGTATTTAGCCACAGTTCGCCGTGCAATATCGACCCCGTCGGCCTGAAGAAGCTGGACGATTTTGTCATCGGAGAGAATTTTTTTCGGTAATTCTTGATCAATCAAGGCTTTTATCCGGTGGCGAACGGCCTCGGCGGAATGCGCATCCCCGCCAAGCGTCGAGGCAATTCCCGGCGTGAAAAAATATTTAAGCTCATAAATGCCCCTGGGCGTCGCCATATATTTGTTCGAGGTGACGCGGCTGACGGTACTTTCATGCATCTCAATCGCATCAGCGATATCGCGCAATACCAGCGGCTTTAAGTGTTGAACGCCGTGGGTGAAAAACATTTCCTGTTGTTTCACCAATTCCAACGACACTTTCATGATCGTCGTCGCGCGCTGGTGCAGCGCCTTGACCAGCCAACTGGCGGTCTGAAATTGCTCGGCAATATATTGACGGTCATCCTTGCTCCGAGCATCAGCCTTGATGCGGGCGTGGTATTGATTGTTAACCAGAACTTTGGGCAAAGAGGCACTGTTCAACTCGATGATCCATCCGCCCCCCGGTTGCGCACGCATCAAGACATCAGGGGTAATTGGCTGGGTGATATCTTGATCAAACGTCAGCGCGGGCTTGGGATCCAAGGTTCTAATCTCGGCGATCATTTCCTCAAGATCCTCAGAATCACATTGGCACACATTCTCCAGCTTTTTGTATTCCCGGGCCGCCAACAAATCGAGATGCTCCAAGAACGTCGCCATGCAGGGGTCAAGGCGGTCGCGGTCCTTAAGCTGAAGCGCCAGGCATTCCTTCAAGTCCCGCGCAAATATCCCGGGCGGATCGAAATCCTGGAGTTTCACCAAAATCTCGCCAACCCGCGAAGGCCCACACCCCAGCATCACAGATATGTCTTCGATATCCCCACCGAGGTACCCGGTATCATCCAAATGATCGATCAAATGCAATCCGATCAATCGGTCCCCGCTGTCCTCAATTTCGATAGACAGCTGTTCCAGTAGATGTTCGCGCAACGACGGCAATTCCGACAAGGTTTGCTCAAGGTCCGGCGCAGATACATCGAAACCGCCGCCGCTTGATGAATACGACGGTTCGGAAAAAGCCGGCGTCTCGCTGTAAGATTGCTCGTCGGCAGCGGACGCGGGATCATCGGCCGTGGCATTGGAGGTGTATGTGTTCTCATAATCCACATCCAGTTCCGCCTCGGCGGATATCTCCGCCGGCGGCGCCGTATCAAAATCGATATCCTCCAATGCAGCCGGATCAGTGTCCCCTTCGTCCCGCATTTCATCGGGATGAACGTCGGGTACATCACCTTCCTCACCGCGGCGATCGCCCTCATCGCGCTCAAGCATAGGGTTCTGTTGCAGCTCTTCCTCGACGAAGGCGGTCAATTCAATGTTCGATAATTGCAGTAACTTGATCGCCTGCTGGAGTTGCGGCGTCATCACAAGCGACTGCGACTGGCGTTGATCGAGGCGTGGCGCTAATACCATCGCATCATCCGAGCCGATAAATTAAAGACTGAAGCGATCACCCAGATATACGCGCCGGACATCCTCATTGCCGACGATGTCCCTTGGCGCACCTTCCATCAAGAGCATGCCGTCATGGATGATGTAGGCACGGTCGATGACGTCCAATGTTTCGCGCACATTGTGATCCGTAATCAAAACACCGATCCCCCGGTCCTTGAGATGCGCGACCAGGTCACGAATATCACCGACGGCAATGGGATCGATACCCGCGAACGGTTCATCGAGAAGAACGAAATGAGGGTTCGATGCCAACGCGCGGGCAATCTCGACACGCCGGCGCTCACCGCCCGACAGCGCCAGCGACGGTGTACGGCGCAAATGCGTGATGGAAAATTCCGCTAACAACGCCTCCAAAATAGCTTCACGGCGTTCGCGTGATTTTTCGACAACCTCCAAGACGGCGCGGATGTTGTTCTCAACGGTCAATCCTCTGAAGATTGACGCCTCTTGGGGCAGATACCCAATGCCAAGACGCGAGCGCCGGTACATCGGCAGCTCGGTAATATCGTTGCCATCCAAAACGATGCTGCCGTGATCGGGCGCGATCAAACCGGTGATCATGTAAAAACACGTCGTCTTGCCGGCCCCGTTGGGGCCTAGCAATCCAACGACCTCGCCGCGCTGAAGTTCCAATGTGATGCCGCGAACGACCGGACGCTTTTTAAACCGCTTACCGATATTGTGGGCAATCAGGCCACGGTTATCCGCAACCAGCCACGGTCCTTGATCGGTTTCCGATCCCGTGCCGTCACTCTGCGCGCCGATATTCGTCGTCTCTGTCATTGGCTTTTATAAATCCCCTGCCACGAACAGTATCATTGTTTTTCCGCGTCCTTATTTTTATTTGTGCCGCGGGATTTCAAGTTCCTCGGCAGCAAAACCCCCTTGACCCGTGTTTTACCGCCGCCATAGGGCGCCTTGCAACTATGCATCTGACTAATGCCTGTGTTCAAGTTGACCTCGGCACTACATCCATTTAGCACATTGCGGCCACGAAGTATTTTTACCGACCCGACCAGCGTCGCAATGCCACTTTTCACATTATAGACTCCCCGCTCGCTTAACGCGGTATCTTTTTGTGTGATCACCTTGACATTATCAAAGGCTTCGACCCGGTGGACGCTGCTCTTTCCATTGGCGTCGTCGCGAAAATAAGCCACGAGGACCTCGCCGCGCAGCCGCTTTTCGGCACGTTTAGCCAGCGCATCGCCCCGCGCCACGGCCATGCGTTTTTGTTCCCAATACTCTAACTGCCGCTCGGCCGTAATTGTATCCGTCGCCGTGACCAGACGAATATTGCTGCCCGTCACCACCAACACGGCCTTATCAACATTGTATACGGCATGATCGCCATAGGTTGTCGCATCGGCGGATTTAATTCTGACTTTACCCAAGGCATCGAGACGCCAGATATCCGTGCCACCGCCCTGCTGTTCGCGGTAGTAGGCCCGGAGTTCGTCGGCGAATACCGTAACATCAGTGCGCACCGCACGGGCATTGCCACGCGCTATAAACACCAGATTATCCTGTTGCCACTCAATGCCGTTGTCGGCAAACACCTCAATAGGCGCATCGCCGGACGCGCCGAAGTTGAGCGCCTGAGCTCTGGCTTCGTAGGCAGACAGTTGCAGAAATCCAGATATCGTCAGCGCCACCCCTAACATGGTCTGTTTTGCCATCATTTGCCGGGCCGCTCCGCACCGGGGTAAAGCGTCAGTTTCGATTTACCCTTGAAATGGATGGTTCGTCCCCGCTCGACCAAATGAAACCCACTGGCATTCAAATGCCCGAACGGCCCTTGCCCCTCAACCGGGTCGTCGCCCGTGGCGGCGCCGGTTGCCAGGTCAATGGCGGCACGCTCGGTCCGAAACTCATATCCGGAATCATGAAACAAATTAACTTTGCCAGTCAGGTTCAGTTTCTCCTGGTCGCGCGCATAAATGCCATTTTCCGCCGTCAATACGAGCCACGTTCCATCTTCCGTCGTCAGATCAGCCTTTGGCATTTCCAGCTCTACCCTGCTTCCGGAACCGACAAGCTTGCGCGCCAGGTCGGCTGTCAAAGAAAACGGCTGATTGTCCTTGTCGGTGCCGACGTAGCGCGGATTGACCATGCTTGGGTCCTTAGCGTCCGAGAGTTTCAAAGCGGCGAAGCCAATACGAAATTTCAGATCGGCGGTATTCAGATGCGGCCAAGCGATCACCAAGGTGACCAACAGCAATGCCGCCGTCGGCAACAAGAATTTCATCATGCTGACAAAACGGCTGTAGACCCGCGAATGGGCCCGTTTGCCGCCACCTGTCAGAGAGTCCGCCAGGTCTCGGCGGCCCTTCAGCCCCGCAGGCGCCGGTGCTACCGGGTTGTATTCCGAAGGCGTGGTCACGGCACTGCATTCCCTGTCAGGCAACGCCGGCGCGGAGACAGTCGTGAATGTGGACAATGC
>Ga0233433_10003793_pt1 | contig 11934 bp, 12 predicted proteins | sample SI_122_August201_5_FD_179868 | JGI IMG/M metagenome (GOLD analysis project Ga0233433, IMG submission 179868) | Seawater microbial communities from Saanich Inlet, British Columbia, Canada - SI_122_August2016_100_MG | ecosystem: Environmental > Aquatic > Marine > Inlet | place: Canada: British... | reverse complement strand
ATATAAAAATGGATTTTCCACTAGTGGTATTGAAATTGATCGAACAGGTATTGGCGTATATAGCAGGGTTTGGTTTGTCTGAAATGTTTTTACGCAAATATAAACTAACAGAAGTCCAAGAGTTACTCTATTATACAATATGTGGTATTATTGCTATATTAATATTGTATTTTACTACTCCCGAATAGAAAGATGTTTAGGAGAAGTATCCATATAAATAATTAAATTCATGATATAAATAATGAATTTAATAAGTTTCGATGTTGGTATTAAGAATTTAGCCTATTGTATTTTCGAATATAAAGATGGAAAACTAATTGTCCAAGATTGGAACGTTATAAATCTGTTGGAAACAACAAAAGTCCAAGAAAAATGTTCTTTTGAAATTCGAACGAAAAAACAAACTAAATTATGTGGTAAAAACGCAAAATACAAAAAGGACGAACAATGTTTTTGTGAGACTCACGCAAAAATGTCTATTAAACAGAATAATTGGTTTTTCCCTAACGACCAATATAAAAAGGGGCAACTTTCGAAGAAATCAAAGGATGAAATATACAATCTTGGACACTCTCTCAATATATTTAGTGAAATACCAAAAACAAAAAAAGAAACCATCGAAATATTTATCAAACACTGCGACGAACGTTGTTTAGTAAAAATCAAAAAAATCCGTTCAAAAACTGCTAATGATACAGATCTTATCACTGTGGGTAAGAAAATGAAATTAGAATTAGATAAAGTTCCGGGTATACGAGAGGTAACACATGTTGCGATTGAAAATCAAATCTCTAAAATAGCTTCTAGAATGAAAACTGTCCAAGGTATGCTATCTCAATACTTCATTATGCAGGATTTTTGCCCACATATTGAATATGTATCATCAGTAAACAAATTAAAAGATTTAACAAAAAATGTCCAAGAAAATTCATATAAACAACATAAAAAGGATGGTATTGAAATATGTAAACAGATTCTTGGACAAAATCCATGTTTAGGGAAATCTCCCGACATTTTAAATGTATCAAAAAAGGACGATTTAGCCGATTCTTTTTTACAAGGATTTTGGTATTTAAAACGTGATAATATAATTACTTATGCGGACGACTTAAAAATAAATTGTATTACTCTAACATAAGTGAAACCTATGGAAGTCATTGATATTGAATTAGATAACCTTGAACCTGTTACTTTTAATCTACAAGAAGGAGATTCTTCTGTAAATTTTGGTCCAGGTGTCGAACTTTTAATGAATGATAAAAAAATATCCGCAAATTCATCCACAAAGGTGGATATGCAGGATTTAGACAATCTTGAGAGTGAACTAAATACACTCACTCAAAATATCGACGACGCTGGAGTCACACCAGATAAATCATCATTTGGAAATATGTTTAACTTTGGTAGTAAAACAGAAGATAACGTAAAGATTGATTTAGGTAATGTAGAAGATATTAGACCTAATATTGGTGCCGCTACTGCTGAAAATAGTGGTTCTACTAAAACATGGGATGGATTTTCTAAAATAAACGAAGTTCCAGTAAATTCTTCCACAGGTTCTAAATTATCTGAACGTGAGAAGAGAAGAAAAAAACGCGCTATGATTAAAAAATTAGACGAATGGTATGATAAGGGGTTTATTAAACATTCCTCCAAGTTTTCAATGGATTCTGATTTTGATGAGGTTGAAGACGAATATGAAACTGCTATGGATGATAAACGTAAAAAAGATGGTATTAAACTCCAAGGTTGGTGGTTTACTACCCTAGTCAATTCTCTTGAATATGGTAATGCGGTTTTTGACCCATTTGGACTCAATCTAGATGGTTGGGGTGAACAAATTAATGAGGATATTGATAGTTACGAGGAGATTTTCGCAGAATTACACGACAAATATAAAGGGGGAAAGATGTCTCCAGAGATATCCCTATTATTGCGCCTAGGATTCAGTGGTGCTGTATTGAATATTACGAATAAAGCGCTTTCGACTGCTACGCCCGGATTCAATGACGTAATTAAACAGAGTCCCGAATTAATGAAAATGTTTTCAACGGCCACTACACAGGCTATGAACCAACAGACACCTGGATTTGAGTTTGTGAATAATGTTTTACATCCCGAAGAACAGGTGAATACTTCTTATGGTGCTCCTCCTCCTCCTATGGAAACACAGAATCAGCCACCTCCCCAAAGACCTTCAATGCAGTATTCAAACGCACCCAATAGACCCGATATAGCAATGGGAAGAGGTTCAATGTTTCAAGAAGAGGGAATTAATATAAATGAACAATTTGAAGATATTCGCGCGCAACCTCAGTCCCAACCTACACAAATTAGATCGAAACCATCTGAAAGACCCGAGATGAAAGGACCACAATCAGTTAATTTGGACAATCTATTATCTGGACTTAAAACACGTGATGTCGAACCTCAGTCGAGCAGAAACGACGACAATGATTCAATGATTAGTGCTTCTTCATTGCGTGATACACAAAACACTGTGTTACCTAAACGAACTCGTAGAAAGCCTCGTTCAGAAAAAAACACGATTGCTATTGATATTTAAACCCTTGGGTTATTTCAAAAATAATATAGAATTTTGAATATTTTATATTATTAAACATATTTTACGATGTTGACTGTTTTCTGAAACACATACATTGTATCTGTCTAATGACCAACCACCACTTTCAAAATACCAACACACACTACAATCCTTTCGTTTATAATACTTTGATAGTCCATTATCCGGAAACCCATTGCATCGACATTCAGGAAATACATAATTCGCCAATACAAATTCTTCATATAATTCTTTCTCATAATACAGATAATATATATAGTCACGCACTGCGACATTTACCAAGTCATTTGTTAAATACAATTGTATTTTTGATATTATCTCACGCGGCAATTTGTCCTTTAATATTATTAATGGACTATTCATAAAGTTCGGTTTTATATACCATATAATGAACATATGATAATCAATTTTATTTACTCATTATATCATTCATAAATATTTATGTATTTTAATAGATTTAAACAAATAATTAATAATATTGTTAATGAACAGAATTAAAAATATAATTAGTAATATATCATCATTTACTATACCATTCATGTCCACATTTATTTGGAATATTAATACATTCGTGCTATATTGTGAAAAAAAAATGAATCATTTGTATAACTCAAATGGTTTTGTCAAGAGAACAACCGATTATTATACCAATTTTAAACAAAAATTAACGACCTTTTTTGATTATTCATTAAAAGAACCAAAACAAATGAGATGGACTGGATTTTATCATATCAATAATAATATATTAATAACCAATTTTAATACAAAAAAAATTGAAAATTTAGACGATTTTCACAAATTAAATGAAGATTCTAATTTATCCATTAAATGTAAAAATTCTTGTATTATCTCAAGATTTGATGATTCCTATCTAGTTTATTATTCGGAATATAAAAATAATGGTGAACCTTGTCCTAGCGACAACCAAATTTTATCCGTTTTTTATAAACACCCTCAATTATCTGATTCAATCCAAATAGATATTCCGGCCGGTATGATTATTGTGGGTAACGAATTATTCAACAAAGCATTTGTATTGAGATGTCTGAAGACAATAAACAAGAAAATTGTATTTGATAATAACTATACGATTCATGTAATGGATTTCAATATTAATGAATATATAATTCAATACAATCAGTATTTAGAAATCGGAAAAAACGATTTTACTGTAAAATCGATATAGATATAAAATTGATATAGATATAAAAATTATTTATAAACATTTAAAGACAACACGTATTAATATATTATTAACCTAATATAGTTTAACATGCTATTAGAAGAAGGTTTAAATGAGTCACACTCTCTGAATGGTAAATGGGATTTGTATTATCATTTACCACACGACAAGCAGTGGGATTTATCTAGTTACAAGTTGTTATCAAATAACATAGATTCGGTTGAAACGCTCGTAGCATTGAATAAAAACATTCCTGAAAAAATTGTTAAAAATTGTATGTTGTTTGTTATGAAAACCGGTATTACTCCAATGTGGGAAGACAAACTTAATCGTGATGGCGGATGTTTCTCATTTAAAGTATTAAATAAACAAGTATTTGACGTATGGACTCACTTATTTTATTCTCTTTGTGGAGAAACACTATGTATCGACCCTGAAAACAATAAGTTTATTAATGGTATTACAATTTCTCCAAAAAAAAACTTTTGTATTGTGAAAGTATGGTTACACGGCTGCGATATTCAAGACCCAAATATTCTTATTCAAATTCCGAATTTATCAAAACAAGGTTGCCTATTTAAACGTCACGCTCCCGAATTTTAAATCTTAAAATTACATTATTTCATCATAAATAAAGTTATTTTATTTGTATTTTTAACATTATATTTATTATATTCTGATTAGAATATAAAAATTTTATTATACATACTATATAATAATGATGTTCAAAATTTTTGTATTATTAGCTAATTTGGTTGGGATTTCTGCAAGATTAAATGAATATATACCTTTATTGAATTCGGACAAATATTTAATACAACATACCGATAACTCTTCCTTACCTCAATCTTATTCTTGGAGTGATATTGATGGTGTGAATTACTTAACGAAAAATCTAAATCAACATATTCCCGTATATTGTGGGAGTTGCTGGGCTCACGGAAGTATTAGTTCTTTAGCTGATAGAATTAAAATTGCGAGAAAAGCCGCTTGGCCTGATATTAATCTTAGTATTCAATTTCTATTAAATTGTAGAATGGGCGGTTCATGTAATGGTGGCGATCATTTAGCTACTTATGAAGCAATTCACGAATATGGTTCTATCCCTTTTGAAGATTGTATGACGTATCAAGCATGTAGTATCGATTCCAGAGAAAAAAGTTGCAGCGATAAAAAGTTATTTGAATGTACTGCTGAAAATACTTGCAAAACATGTGATACATTCACATCCAATGGTGGAACTTGCAGTGCTATTATGCAATATCCAAACGCTACTATTTCTAGTTATGGTTCGGTTAAAGGGAGTGATGATATGAAAGTCGAAATATATAAAAATGGTCCTATTGCTTGTGGTATTAATGCCGAACAAATTATTGAATATACAGGGGGTGTATTAGACGAACCCCACGCACTGAAAATAATTAACCATATTATATCTATTGTTGGTTGGGGATATGACGCCACCATTGATAAACAATACTGGATCATTCGGAATTCTTGGGGTAGTTACTGGGGAGAACTCGGATTTATGAAATTAGTATTGGGTGAGAATCAATTGGGAATCGAAAAAACGTGTGCTTTTGCTATTCCTGGTGATTGGACAACACATAATGTTCCTTGTTATGAAGACGGCAGTAATTGCTCTTAAGCATTTTATTTAACTTATTTCATTAAATAAGTTAAAACAATAATTAAATACAACTATATAATGGATAATATTTCACCCATTGATGGTAGATATCATAATATAACAAAATCGTTATCCAATTATTTTTCGGAATTTAGTTTTATGAAATACAGACTATATGTCGAATTACAATATTTTGTTCATTTAATCGACGTTTTACCAGAATTAAAATCCATCGCATCACCCTCCATTAAATCCCAAATAATAAACATTTGGACAAATTTCGACAAAGACGATTTTAATATTATAAAACAATACGAGGCTATATTAAATCATGATATCAAAGCACTCGAATATTTTATACGTGATAAATTCAAAACAATTGGATTAGAAAAATACACGTCATTTATTCATTTCGGTATTACATCACAAGATATTAATACAAGTGCGAATATATTAGCATTAAAAGAATCATTATTTTCGTGTATTATTCCCAATATATCAAAAATTGTCTCGAATATCAATTCTTTTATACAAAACCTAGGTTCATTCTCTACAATGCTCGGGTTCACGCACGGACAACCAGCTGTTCCTACAACAATGAGCAAAGAATTTCATGTATTTGTATACAGAATAAATGAACAACTTAAAATATTAAATACGATGCCGTTTACTACGAAATTTGGAGGAGCGGTCGGTAACTTTAACGCACATTACGCAGCATATCCTAAAATAAATTGGGCATATTTCGCAAACAACTTTATTCGGAATATTGGATTACAACGCGAACAATTTACAACACAAATTAGCAATTATGACCATTTATGTAATATGCTTAATGTTATTAAAACTATCAATAATATAATTAATGATTTAAATATAGATTGTTGGTTATATATTTCAAAAGGTTATTTAAAACTGAAATCTGTTCCTACCGAAGTTGGTTCGTCTACTATGCCTCAAAAAGTCAATCCTATTAATTTTGAAAATAGTGAGGGTAATATTTGTATTGCGAACGCAATGCTCGAAGGCGTTACACGTAAAATATCTATATCTAGATTACAACGGGACTTAACCGATAGCACAATTTTAAGAAATTTGGGGTCTATAATGGCGTATTCACTTATCGCATACACATCTACTCAAAAAGGTATTGGAAAAATAGAGATAAATCATGCAATTATTAAAAAAGAGTTACACGAGAATTTATCTGTTTTATCAGAAGGTATCCAAACTATATTACGAAAGCACAATGTATCCGACGCATACGAAAAATTACACGAACTTACAAGAGACAAGCGTATGAATATTACTACGCTAAATATGTTTATTTCGACCTTACCTCAACACGTGCGTATAGAGGTAGAACAACTGACTTTGGATAATTATACCGGTTATACCTAAAAATAAACAACACTATTTGGGTTTTTTGTATACAATAATGGACTTATTCGGTAAGGGTTTTTGATTAGTTGTATCATTTTCTATATCAAATCGTTTGAATAATTTTAAACCATTTTCCAATTCCCGTTTTCGTTTCGCCATTATTACCAATAATTCTAAATTTTTATACTTAATCGGCATTCTATATATTCATTAAATACAATAATCATTACCCATTTTAACATTTAAATAATTCAAATGATCCTTTGTACTGGTACAATGTAATGGAGCACAAGAATTTGAACAAGTGTCGTCTTCCTCCCCATTTGTATCATCGCATATTTTATATTCAGTATTTTCTTCATTATACCATATTTCATTCGATATGTGTAAATATCCTAAAAATTCTTCGGGAACATGGGGAACTATATCATAATAATGTGTAATTCGATAAGATGTTATATCGTATGAATGAAAATTATCAACAAATAATTCATTTCCTACTCTCGGAGAACCGAAATTTACAAAATATTTTATATCATATTCGGGGAATGATGTTACTATATCATATCCCAATAATGTTCCCATCGCAGCACCTAACGAGTGACCTGTTATGAACAATTGTTTTGTTTTATACTTATTTTGCAAAACGCCTAAATTCTCAATAATCTGAGGTTTAATTAAATTATATGCTTTATAAAATCCTTTTTCTACTTCGATGGAACTATTCGTATATGGAGCAATCTTTTTTACTTGAATATTTTCTATCCAATTCTGAATATTAGAAGAACCACGAAATGCGGTAAATATTGTATTTGTTGTAGAATCAAATCCCTGTATCGCTTGGGAACCATTTTCTTCGACAACATATTCTAATGTAACGGAAGGATCACACGTAGGACAATTCCATTGATCAACTGATGATACACAATAAGAAGCCTGTGATAAATAGATTGCTTGTTTTGCGATATTTTCGTCATATGCATAACAAGGTAAAAGTAATAATAAGAGTAAATATAACATTATTCTTATTATTAGCTAGTATTTTTTATATTGTTTAACTAGGAGGCAAAGGGACTAAACATTATTTTTACTTAGAATGTTTTTTTATACTTTTTTTTCGGTTTACTTTTCTTGTAGTTCTCTTTCTTTTAACCTTTCTAGATTTTTTCTTATTGCGACGTGTTCTTCTTTTTCCACCTTTTAAGACGAGGGCATCACTACACTTATCCCCACTAGCATTATACTTATAAACAGCCTGGTCAGGCCACCCCTCATACTGCATTTTTGTTATGGTTTTATTATCAAACACTAATGTTGGTACCTGCGTCTTCCCATAAGACTTGTATGTCGCCTGGCTAAAGGATAAGCCATTATCAGGGTTAATGGCTTCTTGTTCAACCGTTTTTGTTGCTGTTAGCCTACCTAAAAAAACTAACGCCTCCATGCTATCATATGCCTTGGTGTCGGCCAAAAAATATGTATCATTACTATTAGTGTTACTAGGACCCGAATTATATGTGGCTTCTAAATCAATCTTTGTAAAACACGTATTATTGGCACTGACATGTTCTATAAACTTTTTAGCAGGATATAGTTGTTTTCTAGTTTCCATATCGCTAACTGATTTCCTGTGTTTATATCCTTCGTCATATTCCCCCGATGACTCCCTTCCACGAAACGTTTTGTGAATGCCTCTATATGCTTGTATAAATCTTCCTGAGGGCGCAGGTGGTGCTGGTTCTGAGTGGTTTCTCTCTGCCTCTGACTTAATAGCATCAACTAAATTATCTTCCGTGATCATTATACTTTTTTATATAATATAAATAGAATATTATCTTAAACAAGTCTATATTTTAACTAGGAGGCAATGGCGCCAAACACAATTTTATTTCACCCAATGATGCTACGTCATATTTTACAATAAGAGGCAAATCATTACCTAAATACATTTCTAGATGGCTACAAAGAGGAGTGCATTTAATGAAATGGGAAAGACTTTTCAATGAAAACTCGCCCTGAATAATAACCGACGCATCAGGCTTTTGTATAAATTCCATATATCCATCGGATTCGGAACGGAAAATACGGGAACTTGCGAAATTTCCTTCACATGAGAAAATCAAATCATTTCCAACAGATTTTATCTCAATACGATCAGAAATACCATTCATATCGCGAATGATTTTTTGAAAATCCGATGTGGGTAAATTAATCACCGTAGAATACTCAACATCTGGAACTACCAACTCTTCAGTATCCGGTTCAATAAGACGCAATTTTTGACTGTAACATTGTTTAATGTCGCCATTATCATACTGTAATCCTAAATGAGATACAATACCATCGTGATAATCGTCCTTATCAATATACATGGATAATGTATCATCATTCGACATTGTCGAAATAACCTTAAATAAATGCATCGTATTCGCACAAACTATAATTTTTTCGGGAGTACAATCATATAATTCAAATTTTTCTGCGTGTAAAATCACATTTACCAAAATCGTATGGGTTTTATCAAAATTTATAATTTTTAAACCATTGTTTGTGTACGTAATAGTAGCATCGGTTAATACGTCCTTAATCGCCGTAATCATATTACGGATAGGCTGAATCTGAACTGTTTTAATAATTAAAACATTGTTGTCTTCGTTCATATTTTGTCCAATTATATAAAATTAAACGCATTTGTTTTTATATGATGTTTTCAATTAATATTATTTAATCATAAACTTTTTAAAAAAAAAATCTTTAAACGTCGATTCTTTCGTTTTTATATAATATTCTTGTTCGTCTTTACTTAACAAATAATAATAATTCACCATAGAACCCAATTCTGTATCTTTTTCTAAATGAAACCAAGAATATTTATTGTCTAAATCTTTTACCACTTTATTGAAATTCGTTTTATGTCTACCATCAAATTCATAGATAATGGACTCTATTTCACACGGTAAATTCATAATATATTTGTAATTTTATATTTCTCATTTTATTTCCACGCGTTCTTTACCATTTCGTCTAATCACTCTGCCTATCGCATTCATCGATTTCTTACCTTTCAATGATTTTCTATAATCATCATAATTATACAGTTCATATGTAGATTTATTTAATACATAAACCGTACCGTTATACGTATATTCTCTATATGAAGTTCGGCTTACTTCTACATCAACAACGTCTTTTTCGGCGATATCCTCTTGTATCGTAGGATGTGATTCATGTGCGTTTGTTGTAATATTCTGACCAAATTTATAACACGCTAAATCCTCGCTTTCATTCTCATATAAAGCACAATCCATCGCACTCTCCTTTACCGCCAATAATATTTGTGAATTAACCTGATTCTTTTGTAATGCTCGTTCAAATAACAATTGATCGGTTGAAATAACCGCAGGTAGTGACTGTAATTGTCTAACGTAACGTCCAAGAAATGTCGTTTCATCAATCGTTTTCGCCATTTTATTGGTTAAACGACTAATATCACGACTTCTCAAACTTTTATGTTTATCTGACGAAATTACTTCTTCTGGTATTGTGCTCATATAGAGATATACCTTCACGTTTCGCAATTCCTCAGGTAGATCCATATGACTCGCAATACGCCTAGCACGTCCAATTACCTGTTCTAAACGGACCATATTCCAATAGGGTTCTACAATGTGAACAAAACGAGTGTTTTTTAAATTAATACCTTCCGCACCTGAAGATGTAATCATCAGCACCTTGATTACTTCTCCCATAAAATTATTCTCTACACCTTCCTCTTGAAACTTCTTCACAATGGTAGATGGTGCTTCTGCCCATTTTGAATTATAAATCTGTAATAATACTTTTTTCTCTTCTTCGCTCTCCGTGCCTGTATGAAGTGCGTATTTCGGTTTGCCTTTATCTTCTTCTAATTCATCTAATTCCCAGTCTCCCGTCGAAGATTTCTTTATTTTAAATTGAGCATATCCATTCGCATCTAACATATATTTTAATAAAGCAATGCCTTCTAATGTTCTAAATTGACTGTAAATTAGATGAAGTCCCGTATTATCAACATGTTGTATATTTTGTAATATTCTCAAAAACTTGGGACTGTATAATTTGAGACCCTCTTCTGTGAAAATCTCATCCTTACGAACATTCAATTCATATAATGCTTCTGTAACCTGTTTGGAAAAATCCTTTTCTGCTGCTTTTTTATCTGGATTTGTCTTTTTTGGTTTTTTCAGCTCAACTACATCATCTTCATCCTCTGAATCATCTTCATCCTCTGAATCGTCTATCTTTTTCTCCTCATCTTTTAATACTTCAACGCCTTCTAATAAAACATCCTCTTTTAGTTTAAGTTTGGGTTTCGATGCCTCGTCTTGGACACTTTCTTCAATTGTTCTTATATCTTCTTGTTCTTCTTCTGAATCACTATCACCGCCACCTTTTTTCTTTTTACCAGAAGTTCCAGATTCTTCATTTTCCATTTCACTAAAGTCGTTTTTATCGGCATATTCCCCATTATTTTTCACTGGTCTTCCTGGAGGATCAGGAAATGAGAAATTACAACATAATCGAGACCCGATTTTATATGTTGAAGATGTATTGAATAAATCCTCTCCTGATTGTTTTGCCTGTCGCTGTTTACTTTTCTTTTCTTGTTTGCTTTCTTCTTCGCGCACTTTTTCATATACACCAAACTGATAACTACTCATAGGAATACGTTCAATGTGATATATTATATCTTCACCGGAAGGAACATAACTTGGATATAATTCATCAGCAGCACCTTTAAAATAAGATGTAAGTCCAAGAACCCTCTTTTGGAACACTGTTTTGTTCTTCATTTCAGAAGAATCGAGTTCTACAAAATAATCGAAAAATTCATTGGAATTATCTGGAAGTGCTACATTATTTATAATTTTTGTATTTTTTGAATCAACTGATGATATATTCGAAATTCCATTCAGTGCACTTATTACTATTCGTTTAAACTCTCTATCTGATAAATTTCCAGTTTCATCTAATGTTACACCTGTATATGATTGGAAATCTCCTCCCGATTGGAAATCTCCTCCCGATTGGAAATCTCCTATTCCATCTCCTCCTTCACTCTTTTTTCCTAATATGGTTATTCTTTTTTGCTTGATCTTTGGCTCTTCTTTTCGT
>Ga0233433_10003787_pt1 | contig 11941 bp, 4 predicted proteins | sample SI_122_August201_5_FD_179868 | JGI IMG/M metagenome (GOLD analysis project Ga0233433, IMG submission 179868) | Seawater microbial communities from Saanich Inlet, British Columbia, Canada - SI_122_August2016_100_MG | ecosystem: Environmental > Aquatic > Marine > Inlet | place: Canada: British... | reverse complement strand
AGCATAGCACTTGCTGGCCAACAAGGGACGGATTTCCCCATTGAAATCAACGCCCTGCAATGGGAGGGTCGCCAAAATCAAGAAGTATTTGGTAAGGGAAGGACAATTCATAAAGACAATATGTTCAATGAATAAGAATTCTTACGGGAGCCCATTGGAAATGCAAAAAAAGTAGTGGAACTACCTTACCATAAATCCATAGTAATTGCTTGGAGAATAAAGTCTGTTTTTATGCGATTTCCACCAAAGGATCAAGTCGCTCCGTCTTGTATAACTCATTACCTGAAAGGACCGAACCTAACAGTGCGCTCGTCAAGCTTGATGGGTTGCTCGGTTGGCAAATCCTCGCGAATCAACTCCAAACCACTGAGTAATGGAGCACCCTCGATCGCTCTAAACTTGATCAATATAGAATCATCAATTGAAATGCCCTCGAAAGACTCGACAATTGACCGCATGTCACCTCCGGAGGCTTTTACCACGTCGTACTTCGACAATAGTTTTTTACCTTGGACGAGGACGTCAAACACTCGCTCCCCCGCCAGAAGATGATCCGGTTCTAGAAAAGTTAGACGCAAAAGATATTTTCCTTTTGAAAGTCCCTTCATTCTTAAGGATTCTATCCCCTCGGCGAGGGATGCGGCGATCCAAGGCCAACCTTGGCCGCCTTTGACTCGCAGGGAGTGGTGGTAACGATAAGTGACCTTTTCCGGCGACACCTGGATCGGCAGGTCGGGGGAAGGACCACCCACGCTGGGATAGTCCAGCCAAAGAGTACCACTTTCGGTCACACGATCTCCGGGCGCTCCGAAATTAACGCCCACACGGCGCACCTTGCCGATCAGCTTTTCCGGAGGCATGGGCCCCCAAGACGTCCATTGCTCGTGGGTTTGTGGCATGGAGACCAAGGCCATGGCCATGGGCAAGGGATAGCTGCAGGTGCACCCTTCGTAGTAATAGGGCACGCTGAGTACGCCGTTGGCCGGTATGATGCTATTCGTGCAACCGGAGCGTGGACCGCTGAGGTTGATGGTGCCGCTTTCAATACGCTTATCGTAATAGGAGGCGGTGGCGGAACGCATGGTGTAAAGGTTTCCGTAGTCAATGCCGCCATCACAGCCATAGCTTTTGGGAAAGGTTCGTGGTTCTTTTTCACCCGTCAATGGATTGATCCGGGTGCCCGCCACGGGTTTTTTGGGTTTCCATGCATTGGTTTGAGTGGGTGGTCTAAATTGGCTGGGCTGTAGGTTTTTTAAATCCACCTTGCCATGCTGCTTCCGTATCTCGATTTCTTCGTCCGAGCCCATCACGCGACCACTGTAGACGTCGGAAAGGAATGCTGGCATGAGGCGGTAGTCCGCGTTACGAGTACGCTCGTTTTGATTCTCCATCCATTTTTTCGGAGTGGACACCATTACGCCGTCGACGAATTTCGGCTGCGGGGATCGCTTGAAATGACCCAGTTCATCCCCAAACCAGAGAACACCTAGAGGGAAACGCACGCCTTCATCAGAGCTGTTTTCCCATTTGCCCAAGTAATTGGTGGCTCCGGGCAAAGCCCCTGTTTTTTTCAGCAAGGTGAATCCCTTGCCTTCGCTCAAGCGAGCTCCAGGCAGTTTGCTTGCTTTAACTGCCGCTCGGAAGGCGGCTCGGTATGGCGCCGTTCCCGGGACGCAGAGCGAACCGCCGTAGGGTCGCAGAGAAGCATAGACCTCAGTCAATGAATCTTGAGTCCAAGTGATGCCCGAGGTTGCATCTGCAACAATCAAGTTGGCGAAGTAACGAGGAAGGCCAAGATCGATGGGGTTGCCTGTGAGAATCCCGACTTTTTCGGCGGTGAAGCCAGATTCATTCAGCTTTTTTCTGAAGGCATTCACCGTGTCGGGTAGACCGATACCAACCAGGCGGGCAGAGGAATTCTCAACCAGTCCCAACCAATTTTCCGACATGCCCAGCACCAGCCCATAGCCTTGACGAAACTGGGTTGAATTGAGAATATCCGCTACCAAGATGTTTTTTCCAACAGACCAACCGCGACTTGGGTTTGATTGATGAATCTTGGCGGCTCCAGTGGCTGTTCCAAGACAATGGATCTCACCATCCATAGTGACGACATAGAGGCGTCCGTTGGCCACCAAGGCTTGGTGGATTTCTCCGGTGACTCCTGCGATACCTTTTGAAAAGCGAAAGTCTTGGCCGGCCATCTCGATGGTCGATCTTATCCCGGGTTGTCCGCTCTCCATGACTTTATCCTCATGACGACGCTTATTGACCTCGCTGTCGAAGAGCAAACCCCTCCTTTGTAAACGTTGCTGCTCTTTTTCCGATGGAGTCGAGGCAAACCAGCCTCCGGGCAAACGACCCTGAGAAGGTAATTCAAATTCTTTCAGTTTGCCGGTGGCGGCATCGAAACGAGCGGGGAAAGCAACACTGCTAGGTACAATCAAGTCATCACCATCCAACAAGAGGTATCCTTGAGGAGCAAGACCGCCAGTTGCTTTGGCATTGTGTGGTTGGATGCCGTATATGAAACCGCAACGGTCGTTGATCCAGATTGACTTCCCTGTAGTGGAGTCGAGGCAATGCACGAAAACCCCTTCCATAGGCCACACACCGGCGGCAAACCATACCTTGCCCTCCTTGGCCACAGGACCACCGCGAACCGGCCATAATGAGATCATGCGCCCATTGCCCAAAACTTTTCTGGTCGAAGGAACACCGCGAAACTTCCAGAGCAGTTTACCGGTGTCCGTTTGGAGGCAGTAGAGAAACCCATCATCGGATCCCACGAACACACACCCATCCAAGGCGGCGGGAGCGAAACGAATGGGACCCTCGGCCAGGAAGCGCCAAACTTGTTCGCCTGTTACTGCATCATAGGCAGTAACCGAATCCGTCCAAGACGAACCAACGATCAATTTCCCCCTCGTCACGATGGGCTCGTAGCCCTTGTCGAACTGAAGACGCGGATCCTTATAGGCGGGCACTAGCGGAGGAAGTTTCAAGGTCCATTGCAGATGCAGACTGGAAGGCAGAGCCTCTAAAGTAGCTCCGGTTCTGCCTACGTCATGCCGCCATGTCGGCCAATCTTCAGCCTGAACGCAATTGAAAGCGAATAGAAAAAAGGTGAGGTTCTTTATCAAACGAACTTTCATATCCAAATCAGCCACCCAAAACGTCTAGACGAATGGATACAAGAAGCAAACACTAGGCAATAAGAGTTTGGAAGGCTATCGACAGTGCACCCCGACCTAGTAGGGCAACTGCTTCAGAAAGGATGTTTTTTCAGCAAGTCCTCGGGTTTATACAGACCAATGAAGCTCTTTACTTCTTTGCGGACTCTCGCAATGTCACTTGATTGAATAGCACTTGCCTTGTTTCCGAATGAATTGCGGGTAAAGGTGAGAACGGCTGCAATTTCATCGTCCTTGAGAAGATACTCGAAAGGCGTCATAGGTACTTGTCCCGGATATTTTCTGCCGTTCACCTCGATCGGACCCATCAATCCCTTGAGGGTAAGCTTGATTAGCCGGTCGGGGTCGCCTGTCACCCAAGAGGATTTAACCAATGGAGGAAGACCTGAGTCAGGCAAACCCTTGCCGTTTGACTGGTGGCAAGTAACGCAATGTGCTTCACGATTGTAAATTTCAGCGCCATGAACGAACAGCTTGGCGTCTTTTTCCGACAAATATTTCGGCGGTGTTACCTTGTCTTTGCCCGCTTCGGGGGGAGCAGGAGCGTTTTCGAGAACACCCTTTGAGTAATCATAGGTTTGCTTGTACTGCTTGTGAATCTCCTTGCTCTCGGCAGCAGTCAAGATCTCCAATCCGGTTTTTCTATTTAAGAAGGAGGCTGCAACGACTGCCTCCATTCTTACCCGGCCATGCGAATCGTTTGCCGCGTTCAAGAGCATTTTTTTGCGGTTCACGAAAAACGGATTCTTGTCCATGTTGAAACGAAGCACGCGAACGGCTGCAGCCCGGATTCGGTGGTCGGATGATTCGAGAAGCTTCCGCAGGAGACCAAAGTCCGTTTGCTTGGCGCCCCAAGTTACCCACAAAGCCTCTAACTTGAGTCTTTCGTCTGCTTCATTGGGCAATGCGTCAACCCACTTCAAGGTAGCCTTAACAACCTCCTTTGAATTGCGTCCCCGAAGCTCGCGGCGAGTCCGGTAGCGCGAGCGGTATTCTGGAAGCTTGAGGTTCTCAAGGAGCTGTGGGATGGAGGCTCCGTCGATATTGGCCGGCTTGACGAGAGGTCGGGACGGGTAGGTAACACGATAAATACGCCCGTGCACATGGTCGCGATTGGGGTCGCGAGCACTGTGTTGCATATGTCCGATCAAGGCGTTTTGCCAATCGACCACATAGAGAGAACCGTCGGGTGCGAATTCCAAGTCGGTGGGACGAAAGTTCAAATCTTTTGACACGATCAAGTCCTGCCTGAATGCGGTACTGAACCCAGGGTCTTCGTCAATCATCCTGTGTTGCTTGGTACCGAGGAAACCGATGTTGTTGTTGATCAATACGTCGCCTTGAACTTCATCAGGAAAGTGTCTGCTGGATACGAACTCCACCCCGGAAGTCGGGCGAACTTGGTTGGACTTCAATATACTGGGAGCTTTCATATTGGCACCGTATCGTGCCTTGACCATGCCGGGCAGCATCCAGGAAAAACTCGTTCCGGAAGTATGTAGAAAAAGATCTTGTCCGTAGTCGTTGAAAGCCAAACCCCATGGGTTGGGAATGCTGAATTGAGAATAGCGAAGGATGGTCTTTTTTTGAGGACTGTAGCGGAAGAAACCTCCGTTCGTTGCCCTTTGAGGACCGAAGGCAGACTCGACGTTGCTGTGCAGGAACACTCCTTCGCACATGATGAACGCACCCGATGGGTCGGCGCAAAAAGCGGAGATGGCATGGTGGGTGTCGTGGTCGTCGAACCCGGAGAGCATGACTTCGCGCTCGTCGTAACGGTCGTCCCCGTCGGTATCGCGCAAGCGGATAAGGCTGCCGCTTTGTGAAACGTAGACACCGTCGTGCGAGATCTCAAAGCCGATCGGTATGTGGAGGTCATCTGCGAAATTAATCTGCTTGTCCGCCTTGCCGTCGTTATCGGTATCCTCGAAAATGATGAGTTTGTCCTTGGGGAGAGGGTCGCCAATCCGGTAGTGCGGATAACTCGCCATCGTCGATACCCAAAGTCTTCCTTTGTTGTCGAAAGCCATTTGCACGGGGTTGGCCAAGTCTGGGAAACGCTCCTCGTCGGCGAACAATTCGATCTTGTAGCCTTTCGCCACTTGAATTCTGCCTTCGGCTTCAGGCCCAGGAACATAATCGAGATACCCGTTTTTACCGTTCTTGTTGTTGGGTACGTAGTTTGTCTGAACGGCGGGCAACTTAGATGTCTTAGCGTCTTCCTTGGCTATGTCGAATTTTTGTCCTTTGACCGCGGCCCAAATGGCTTGGTCGCGAATTACGGTATATTCACGGGTCTTTTTAAGTTCGTAGGGATAGTTTTTGGGGCCGAAAGGATTGTAACGGCGACCATAGACATGGACGCCGTTTGGAACTTTGTAGTCGTTCAGCCAAAAGTAGTTTTTGTGCATGACGGCTTTGTGCACGGCGGTTCGAAACTTGGATGCGGGTTTCACCTTTTGGAAAAGAGCGTCGGCCAGAAAGACGGAAAGTTTGCGGTACCCCAAGTCGTTCAGAAGCGCTCCGTCGACGGTATGGGGCTTGCCTTCGGCATACCAATTGTTGGAGGGACTGAAGGCGTCGACGAACAAAACCTCGTTTTGCTTGGCAACCTGACGCATCGCCTCCACGTAAAGGATGAGGTTGGCGTTTTGCCTGGAACCGGAAGTTACGCCGACCATCGGTTGGAGGGCGGTCGGGGATACGAGGGCAAGCTTGGGAGCAGTCCGACCGTTGTACTTCTGGGCGAGGGTATGCTTAAGGAAGGCATCAAGTTCCTTCTTGAAGCGGTCCAACTCACGTTTGCCGTCAAAAGAAGAGTTGAAACCGAAGAAGGCAAGCACGACGTCTGACTCCAACCGGGTGAGCCATTGATCGGGTGACTCGAAGTGACCTTTGGGCCCGGAGTTTGCCTGCAACTTTTTATTGATCAGTTCCTTTGCTCCGGGAAAGGCATACTGGGCATGTTGTTCGCGTCCGGGATGGGGACGGAATCCGGGGGTGTTACCTTCGTCGCATAGATTGCGGATGGTAAGGTTCAAGGCAGAAAAGCGCAGATGCAGTTCCGTCTCGAAATGACCATAATGGACCATTCGGGAACCCATGCCAGAGCCTAAGAGGGTTACACGGTCTCCCTTCTTGAGTTCAATCGAAGCATGAAGGCTGGCGGCAGTCGTAAAAAGGAAGATGAGTGAAATAAGCGGGCGAATGAGATTCAGGTCCATGATGAAAATCGTTTGTTTAGAGAAAAAAGCAGAATTTTACTTATGCTTGAAATATAGCGTTTCTCAAATGTAATTTCTGCCGAAAGAGTAAAATTAGTCATTATGATTATCAGAAACCCCTTACAGTGTTGTCTGAGTGCGAAAATTGCTCGAAAACAATTTTCTCATTTTAGGCGATCATTGGTTTTACGACATGTCCGTGGACGTCGGTTAGTCGAAAGTAGCGACCTTGATATTTGAAAGTTAATCGCTCATGGTCGATTCCCAAAAGATGCAGAATGGTAGCATGAAAATCATGTATGTGAACGCCGTTTTCGTCGATGTTGTATGAGTAATCGTCGGACTGCCCGTATGTCAGTCCGCCTTTTACGCCGCCACCGGCAAACCAAGTCGAGAAATTACGGGGGTGGTGGTCGCGTCCGAAATTGTTGGCGTTGAATTTGCCCTGACAGTAATTCGTTCGTCCGAATTCCCCGCCCCAGATGACCAACGTGTCTTTAAGCAATCCCCGCTGCTTCAAGTCTGCGACCAAGGCATAGGATGCTTGATCGGTTTCCTTGCATTGACGCTTGATGCCGCCGGGCAGTCCGCCATGTTGGTCCCAACCGGGGTGATAAAGTTGAATGAAACGCACGCCTTTTTCCGCTAACCTTCGGGCAAGCAGGCAGTTGGCGGCAAAGCTTCCGGGTTTCCGAGCATCTTCTCCATACAGCTTGAAGGTGGAGTCAGGTTCCCTTGCGAGATCGGTCACCTCGGGGATGGACGATTGCATGCGGAAGCCCATCTCGTACTGAGCGATACGCGTTTCCAGTCCGGGGTCGCCCGTCTTTTCCAGTTGGATCTCGTGTAGCTCCTTGAGCCGGTCCAACATTTTCCTCCGTCCTTCCGTGGATACGCCTTTAGGGCGATTCAGGTAGAGAATCGCGTCCTTGTCCGCGCGGAGGCGCGTCCCCGCATGCTTGCCAGGCAAAAAACCACTTCCCCAAAGTCGGGAAACCAAGGGCTGACCTCCTTTGTTTTTGGTTACGAGAGTAACGAAGTTTGGCAAGTTATCGTTCATTGAGCCCAACCCATGGGAGAGCCAAGCACCCATGCTGGGCCGACCAGGGAATTGAGAACCGGTCTGCATGAAGGTTACCCCCGGGCCATGGTTGATTGCTTCGGTGTACATGGAATTCACGATGCACATATCGTCCGCGGCTTTCGCCGTGTTAGGAAGGAGTTCGCTAATCCATTGACCGCTCATTCCGTGCTGGGAAAACTTGAAGGGCGAACCGACGAGTGGCAGGCTTGCTTGGTTTCCCGACATTCCGGTCAAGCGTTGTCCCTTGCGGATGGAGTCGGGCAGTTCCTTGCCGGTTTCCTCTTTCAATCGCGGCTTATGATCAAAGAGATCGATTTGAGAGGGCCCTCCGGATTGAAACAAATAAATCACTCGCTTGGCCTTGGCGGGATGGTGCAACCCATTTCCCGATTCCGCATGCAGCATATTGGCTAGGGCCAATCCTCCCAATCCTCCACCAAAGCGGCTGAGGAAGGTTCTGCGGTCAAGCCCGACGGGAGATTCGAATCCAGTGCAGATGGTTGAAGGTTTCATAGTGATGTAACAACTTATCGTTTTGATAAGTTGGCATCGAAATTCATGAGAGCCGAAACCAGGATGGTGACGGCGGCGAAGTGAGATGGATCATCCGTTTGAACTTTGTACTCTCCTGTTTGAAGAGGGTTGTTAGCAAGAAACTCTTTGGCCTTGGTAGAATCGAAGAAGAACGCTTTTTGTTCGGCCAGTAATTGCTTGAGGATTTTGAACTCCTCCTCCTCCGGTTTTCGACTGGTGAGAAGACGGAAGGCATGAGCCACGAGTTCACCGTCTTTTTGCTTTCCAAACTTTTCGACCAGTTTGTGAGCGGTTGCCCGGGCTGCTTCCAAAAATTGCGGACCGTTGAGCAAGACCAGAGATTGCGAGGCAGAGTCCGTATGCTCCCGACGAACCATGCAGACGTCTTTCTTGGAAGAATCGAAGGTCATCATAACCGGAGAAGGAGCCGTTCTTTTCCAAAACGTGTAAAGGCTTCTGCGGTAGACGTGGGGAGCCCTGTCTGGATTGATCGGCTTGAAAGAAACCTTGAGGTCGTAAGGTCTGACTCCCGGACCTCCCACTTTTCGCTGGAGCAAACCACTGGCCGCCAAAGCGGAATCTCGGATCATTTCAGCGGGAAGCCGGTAAGTAGGTGCTCTTGAAAGGAGAAGGTTTTCGGGGTCCAATTCGAGGGCGGCTGGTGTGAAGTGGCTTTTCTGACGATATGTTGAAGAGAGAACCATTTTCTTAAAGAGTTGCCTGAGGTCCCATCCAGAATCTATAAAGTCCCGGGCCAACCAGTCGAGCAGTTCGGGGTGGGTGGGAGGCTTGCCCTGGCTTCCGAAGTCCTCCGAAGTCGAAACCAAGCCGCGCCCGAAGATCATTTGCCAATACCGGTTGACAGTGACTCGTGCGAGCAGGGGGTGGTCGGGCGAGGTAAGCCAACGGGCCAATCCCAAACGGTTTTCAATTGGCGATTTTTCTTCACTTGGGAGAAAGTCGGGCGTTTCCGCCGTCACGATTGCCTTGCGGTCGGAATACAAACCGCGGTTGAGGATATGTGTCTCCCTGTTCCCGTGCATTTCCTTCATCACCATGATTTCGGTCAGGCGTTGGCGCTGATTGCCGAACGCTTGACGGTCGGTCACCAAGGCATTTTTTTGAGTGCGGTAGGGTTCGTATTTGGATTCCAGGAAGAGTTTATATTCATCTTCAGGACTCAACTCTTTTGCCTTCCCGGCAAGAATGGCAACCTCCGAGCGGGGCAAGGACCGGTCGTAAAGGTAAAATTCATCTAGCATTCCATTTTTGAAGCCGCGATCTCTCATCCTTTGAGCAAAGGCGAGAAAGGGTGAACCTCCTCCGGTTATTTCACGGGTCAAGTGGTCCTTAACCACTTCGACAGCGGCCAATTTTCCGTTTTCGTACAGTTTCAAACCTTTCGCCTTACTCGATCCGTCGTAGCTAAGGCCGATGTGAGTCCACTGGTTTAAGGGAAGTTTCTTTTTTGATCGGATACGGATGGCATTACCTGGCCAGAAATGAATCAGGGCAGGAGAAAGTTTGCCATCTTCGAGCAATATTTCGTAACCCCTGCTGGCTGCATCGGTCCATGCTTGGGAACGGCGTACGATGACCGCACGGTCAAGTAACTGGGTAGGCTTGAGCCAAAAGGCCATGCCGAAGGATTGATGCCGGTTGAAGTCACCGAATCCGGAAGGAAAGCTCAACGCATCGTCTCCGCTGAACCGGATCCCCCTCCCATGTTTTCCATCTGCCTCCTTGTTATTCCCATTGGTGTTGGCGGATTTGGATGGATTGGCGGCGTTTGGAATGAGATTCCCTTTGCGATCATCAAACGAAAGGTAGGCGACCGGACTACCGAACCTATGAGCTTCTCTTTGGATCTTCCATTTGTTCATTAAGAAGTCTTCGACCTTTTGGATATCCATATCGGGCAATGCCCGGTTGTAGACGAGTAGTTCTCCGATTTCCCCATCCCAATTGTATTTGCCATCGAATCCACGATCCTTACCCACTCTGCTTGCCGTCACGTCCCCCGACGTTCTGAGCGAGACCACGGATAAGCGAGAGGGGTAACCGGATGAGGCGTTGCCCGCAATACCGTTGATCCGCAAGTTTCCATTGCGGATGTTTTCATGAGTGTGTTGCGGATGCCAGAATTTTGAACCGTTCGAATAAAAGTGATGAACCGAAGGATGACTCAGGGGCGATCCGGAATTGCCCGCCTTTTTGCTCAGTAGCCAGAAAACGGTTCGTATGTCCTTGAGCTCCCTCCACTCGTGGTAATCGTTCTTGGAGGACTCGTATTTCATGACCGAAAACCCGCTTGCCTTGTGGGGGATGATTTTCGGGGAACCAAACCTCTTGGCGTGATTTTCATTTCCACTAAGGTCAAGCCAAGTTTCTTCCGACGAATTGAGGTCAGCCGCGTCGAGCCAAAGAGAGGGCTTCAGCTTATTGGGTGTCCAGTTTGCCTCGGGATTCTTTCCGAGTGTGGAGGCTTCGGTGAAGAAAACCGCCAACCCCATCGTGTCCTGCTTGGAGGAATCCTTGAACTTCTCGAAGGCTTTTCTTGCCTCGACGGATTGGGCGATTTCGGCAAGTTTTCTTTCCGCCACTTTGATCTTTTCATCGCTCGGCAAGTCGCCGAGTTCCAACGTCGGCGTAGGTACGGATCCCGTGAAGTAGGAGTAGAGCCCTGCCTCATCGATATTATTGAAGTACGCGGACAAGGAATAATAATCTTTTTGGGTGATCGGGTCGTACTTGTGGTCGTGGCATCGTGAGCACTCGAAGGTCAATCCGAGGAACGCCGTGCCGAAGGTATGAACCCGGTCCGCAACATACTCGATGCGAAATTCTTCCGGCACGCTGCCGCCTTCCACTTTTTGGGAGTGCAATCGGTTGAAACAGGTGGCGAGGATTTGGTCCTGGGTGGCATCGGGAAGCAGGTCCCCGGCGATTTGCTCGGTGACGAACAGGTCATAGGAGAGGTTCTTGCGAAAAGCCTGGATGACCCAGTCGCGCCACGGCCAGACGTGGCGGTTGCGGTCCTGTTGGTAGCCGTAGGTGTCGGCATAGCGGGCGACGTCGAGCCACTCGGAGGTCATTCGCTCGGCGTATGCATCGCTATCCAGCAGGCGGTCGACTGCCTGTTGACGTGCCTTTGGATCCTTGTCTGCTAGAAAGGCGTCCAGTTCCTCCAAGGTGGGAGGCAGACCAGTCAGGTCGAAGGTCGCCCTTCGCAGCCAAGTGGCCTTATCGGTCTCCTCGCTTGGGGAGAGGTTCGTTCCCTCCAGTCGGTTGGCGATGAAGTGATCGATTGGGTTACGCGAAGAAGGGTGTTTGCTCTGGGGGACTGGGACTTTTTCGGGAAGGGGTTCGAATGCCCAATGCTTTTGGTACTTTCCTCCCTCGGAAATCCATTGGTCGAGAAGCTCTTTTTCCTTCTTCGTGAGAGGAAGCTTTGCCTTGGGAGGAGGCATGATTTCATCCAATTCGTCGCTGCGGATTCTCCAGTGCATTTCGGAGTCCTCCAGCTTGCCGGGAACCAAGGCAATTACACCGCCATGCGACTTGGTGGCATTCTCGAATGAATCCAGCCTCAGTTTCGATTTTTGGTTCTTCGCATCCGGGCCATGGCACTTGAAGCACTTGTCCGACAGAATCGGTCGAATTTGCTGGTTAAAGTCAATTTCCGACATGAGCGGAACATGGCAAAGCATCAAGGTGGAAAGTATATTGCGAAGAGACATTCTTCCCTATTCAAATAGACAGACGGATCATGAAGCCAAATAGAAACTTCTAAGAGACAAAAAGTGCTTACGACAAAACAGGCCTTACTACATGTCCATGTATATCCGTGAGCCTGTAATCTCTTCCCTGGAACCTGTGAGTGAGCTTCTTGTGATCGACTCCTA
>Ga0233433_10003778_pt1 | contig 11969 bp, 11 predicted proteins | sample SI_122_August201_5_FD_179868 | JGI IMG/M metagenome (GOLD analysis project Ga0233433, IMG submission 179868) | Seawater microbial communities from Saanich Inlet, British Columbia, Canada - SI_122_August2016_100_MG | ecosystem: Environmental > Aquatic > Marine > Inlet | place: Canada: British... | reverse complement strand
AAAATCAAAAGGAATTTGTCTTTTATTGCAGCGACTTTAACTTGCAAAACCTGATTGACGTAAAACCCAATCCTGGTTCTTCCTACATTCGCTCGCTGACTGAGCCGTTTGACTTGGAGATGGAACTAAAGGCCGAACAGATCAAGAATTGGTTTGAGAGATTTGGGGTTATCAGCAGGGAGCGTGACTGGAATCAGGTTCACGTTTCAGGACATGGTGACGGGATGCAGATTAAACATGTCATAGACGGTGCAAAGGCCAAGAAACTAATTCCGATTCATACCCAGCATGACGAGTATCATAAGAAATGGCATCCAAATGTCACAACTGTAAATCAACATGGCAAAGTGAGTATGTAAAATATGACTGTAACAAGAGACTCTGAAAAAAGGACATGTCTTGGAATTTGCAAACAGTACAAGGTAAAAAAACCAACAGGTAAAGTTGGCAGATACGAGTCAGGACAGGCACGCTGTCAGACGTGTGATATTTGGATTGATCACAATGGGTGTATCCTGAAAAATCGTACACCGGCAACAATAGATTCACTTGGATGGACTTGCAAATGTTGCAATGTTAGAGTTAGACAAAAACCACGTAATTTAGTTTACAAAGAAAAACTCCGAGAGAAGAAACAGTTACTCTAAGTTTTTGATATATTCATAATTCAATCTATCAAGATTGATTTCAAATCTTTTTGCAATATCTGAAATTTTTGCAAATGCCTCATACTTGTTATCAGAAATTTCTGCAAATTCTTTGTGCCGTAAAAGCTCTTTTGCAATTAATTTTTTATCATTTTTATCAACATACACTCCTTCTGGAGGGATTGGTGGCGATACAAGAATGTCATAAATTTTTGCAGTTACTTTACCGGTTAATTTATTTTTTCTTAAAATCCTACCCCTTCTTTGGACGAATTGTTTTGGGTTACCAGAGCTTGCCATAAAAATTCCAGTCTCCACTGCAGGAACATCCACACCCTCATCAAGGCATTTGACTGCAGTTATACATCCAAAAATATTTCCTTCCAAAAGGGATAAAATATCCCCCCTTGTTTTTGTTAGATCCTCATATGTTACCGAATCACTTTTGATTCCTTTTTCAAACAAAATATTTTTGACTCGTTCAAGCTGCTTTGGTGCATCCTTTGGAGCATCATCTCTTGGATGACTGGTACAGTAAATTAATGTAAGATTTAACTTGTTGTTAAATTCTAAATCCAAAATGGTATCCAACATCTTATCCTTGTTTTCAGCATTTGCAATTAGATATCCCCTGGCTAAATACGGCCATTTATCAGCCTTAGTCAAAGGTATGCCTTTTTTTCTCTTTGCTTCAGCTTGAGCAATTTGTTTTGTCAGTTTATCATAAACATCCATTTCTTCAAGAGTCAATTCGACATAGTATGGATTGTACTCGTACGTGCACAGAATATGAAGTTCATGAATAGCTGTCCTCAAATCAAGTTTGTAGACAATTAGATTTTTTTTGCACTTACAACACACATCCTCGTTTCCAGAATTTTTTGCATTACATATGCTACTATGAAAATAATCTTTCAGAATACCTGTACCAGTATCATCCATGTGTCTACTTGGTGTTGCACTCAAACCTAATCTGCAATCATATTCTTCAAGTAGAGTTTTTTTAGAGGCATCCTCACCAATGTTGTGAACCTCATCTACGATGAGAAATTTTTTAGTATTTTTCATATCTTGTATTCTTTGAGTAAAATCATCAGAGCCCAACGTGTCATGTGTTGTAAAAATTACAAGATTGTTTACGATGTAGGTACTGCTACCAATGGGGGAATCATTGTAATCATGTAAAATTTTATCAAGTTTATTTCTCCAGTTAGGGTAATCACTATTACAAATCATACTTCTTTCCATCACAATTTTTTCAGATTTTGTAACAAGAACATTCCATTTTAGTGATTCTTTCTTCCATTGTTCAACAAGATGTTTTTGTGGACATGCAATAATGATCACCGTTCTTTCGTTCAGATTCTGCAGTTTATTGATGCAACCAAATGCAGTGTACGTTTTACCAGTACCGGTTGCCATCTCAAAAAGCCCACAAAAATTATTTTCTAACCAGTTTTCTCGTGCTTCAAGCTGATGAGGCATTAATTCTATTTTGGGTTTTTCATATTCTAATTCTACTTCTTTTTCATTATCACTTAATTGAATATCACCAGATTCATCTGCAGATGATTTTCCAGTTTTATTGTTAACAATATTTTTAATCTTTTCAATAGTTTCTTTTACTTCTTCATCAGTCCTTGCTCGAACTTCCAGTAACTTATTGTGTACAGCGTCTGGAAGATCAAAAACTTTTATTCCTTTTTGAGACCCATTCCAGATATTATTAAAATCCCTTTGATGACTAAATATTCCCTGATTGTTTGTGTCATCCCCCCAGCTTCGATATGCATTAAACTGCTCTTTGTTGTCATACCAACCCCTTCCTGTTTCATTAATTGAACCAGAAAATGCAATTCTTTCGCCATTTTCATAGTGTAAAATACCAACTTTCTGATGAAAAATCCCTGCACCACTCACTGGAACTGCAATTTTTATTTCTAGTTGTGATTTACCATCAACTTTGTTTGTTAACATATAACCCATTATTTTTGAAAATTCAAGTTTTAGATTATCTGGATCATTTTTTAAATCATGCAAGAAAATTGAACTGCAAAGTTTTTCCCTTTCTAAAATACTCTGTTCAAAAAGATCTTTGTCAACTGACGATAACTCCGGACTAGTGACAAGCTCCATCCTTCCACCAGTTTCTATGAATTCTAAAATCTCCAATGCAATATGTGCAAATACAGATGATGAAAAATATCCAGACAGTCTCTGATACAAGTTACAATTCTTTAATGCAGGTTTATAGAAATCATTTATGCAATCATCACTAAGAGAATTCCAAGATAACTTTGGATCAAAATCTCGCGTCATAACAAAGTAATTTCTATGTTGACGACACTTCGTTAATTAATTTTTCAAGAATATCAGAAGGATCAGGAGACGAAGTTCTGTTTTTTATTTTATCATGTACTTCAAGAAATGCAGCATAAGCGTAGCCTTCACAGATTTTTACAACCTCATTGGGGTTTGTAGCAATTTCAAAATCCTCATTATGTGCTATCGCTACAAATTTCATGTAGTCCCTCATTTCTTTATCAAAAGCTGATGCAGGCATTGAACCATTTCCAGGTGGTTTTACTGGTTCCATTCCTTTTGCACAACCATACGACATACAAAAAATGAACACTTTTGCCATGTCTTGACCATTGAATGGGGACCACGGTGAATTTATCAATTCAGCCATCTTGTCTTTAATCTCATCTTTTGTATTTTTATTTCCATAATTGATCCATGGACCAAATTTAATGTCAAAATCACTCATCTGCGACTACCATCCATCCTCTTTTTTCTTCAGTACCATCCTGAAACACCAATTTTCCCAACATTATTGACGAATTTCCAACATTTTCACTGTCAGGATTTTTATCTTTTTGTATTTTGAAATGTTGTACATTAATTTTTTCTTCAAACAACTTACAAACAGGAGTATTGGGCATTTTTGGATAGTCGGGATCAGGGGAAATATAGTCAGTGTATTCTTTGTTGGTAGCCAGTAATGTTAATTGTGCATCTGGAAGAAAATCAGGTAGACACTTTCCAATATTATGAGTGTTAGGTCCATCAACTTTGCCTGCAGGAGAATCAACTATCAGTGGAAATTTGTATCCTGTAGGTCCTCTAATAGCTGCAACAAAAGCTAGTGTCAACAACAAACTCTGTCCTGCAGATAAATTTCGTGCTTTGTTAAAATTATCTTTATCCAACAAGAAAACTGTGTAGTCAGGTTCAATATCAAAACTTGTGAATTCTGAATCATTTGCAAGTAGATTTTTGTAATTTTTCCATGTTGTATCCCTCACACCCTGTCTAATCTCATCTTTTAATTCATCGTATGCTTTTTGAAACGTATTTGCAATTTCATCCCACTTTTTTAATTGGTGCAACACCTTAGCTGCTTTCTTATTTTTATCCAATGCCTTGTTAAGTTCATTTTGTTGTTCCCCCCGATTTTTATTACTAGTTTTTAAATCAGATGTTGCAGTCAATTTTAATTCATATAGTTTTTTACTTAATTCTTCCAAGTATGCCTGTTCATTGATTAATTCATCAGCATCTTTTCCGCCAGATTTTTTTAATTTTTCTTTTACAATAGTAAATTCCTGATCCAGTTTTTCAAATTTTTCTGTCGCGTCAGCAAGAGATTTCCTAGGATCAATAAAATATTTTTTAGAAAATTCGTCAATGTTATGAAGGAAGAATCGTTTGTAATCATCAGCTAGCAGTGCAACATCATCATTTTCTTCCTTTCCAACCAAACTATCTTTAAAATCAATTACATGTTGTGTTCGTTCATGTCCAGGTTCCAAAATTTCATGACATACACATAATTTTGATTCAAGAAGGGAGTCTGCAAAAAGTTTTTTGTATTTAACAGGCAATCCTCCGCCACGAATTTCCTTATCTATAACATCCACACTTTTTTTAATGGCATTTTTGAGCATGATTTGCGGTCCTTTTTTTATTAAATTATAAACAAATGTATCTGACGTACTGTTAACGGTGGTTTCTAATTCTTCAAGCTCTGCTTCTAATTTTGCATATTGTTCTTTGAGAGATTCCTTTGCTCCAAACCCAGAACTCTTGATTTCCTGTGAAATTTTTTGTTTTTTATCAGATATTTTTTCTATGTCTTCATCGATATCATCTATTCTAGGTTGTCCAGTAGAATGATAGTAAGTTTCTTCTAAGCTTGGATCATTTTTGTACCTTGGATCATCAGTCCAACTTTCATTCCCATCCTTGTCTCGTGAATTTTCAAACCTGTCAAATTCTCTAATTTTGTTAGTCATATCATCAGTATCTTTTGAGAATCCTTTTGATGGAATCATCATATGGGTTTGGATGTTTTTGAGTGCTCCAGTTATCAAATGCAGTTGTGAGATTTGTTCAATTCCTTCTTTGATATTTTTACTTTTTTTCCAAAATGCTTCTAAAAATTCACCGTCCAAAAGAAAATACTTTGAGAGACTTTGAGGCAAAATATCCTTTACTTGATTTTCAGGAGTAGCCCAACGAATGGTATCTGAAAAATCAGTGTCATGTGGGCCTTTTTTTGTTACAACAAAATTGGAGAAAGGAGCTTCCAATCGCTCACATCCTTTTGGTATTCTAAATCCCATTGGATCATCTTTGAGTAAAACCACTTTTTTTCCAGAATTCAATGTTTTTTCTTCTAATTCATGTTTCAAAATTCCCATTGTTCGGGTAATGCTATAGACCGTATCTCCTTTTTGAATCCAAATATCTACTTTAAGATCTGCACGGGTTTCAGGTTTTGTATCTTTAATGTATCTGTTATTAATTATGGACAGAGACTTGTTGTCAGACTCATGTTCATTATCATCATCGCCCATACCGTGTGGTTCCTCTTGATACAGACACCAATTGATTGCATTAAGTAAATTAGATTTCCCTTCACCGTTTTTGCCCATTATTACAGTAAAACCTTCTTCCCTAGATGCAAAATTTAATTTGTGATTTCCATAGTACTGTCTATAATTTTGGATTTCTACTGAAAGTAATCTAATGTCGTCACTCATCATTGTTCTCCTTGTATGAAAAATATTGATCAGCTAAGAGCTGGAATTCTTTTTTTACCTGAGAGGCTTTAGTTAGTTTATCATTTTTTTCTGTTTTTTCCAACAGTTCTATAGCAATTTTATATTCATCGGATTCACCTTGAGGATCATTTAGAATTTCCTTTAATTTTTTCTTTATTGTTTCACTGATTTGTCCTGCCATTAGTTTAATTCCTTGCCTTTTGTTTAAACATAATTATTCTTTTTAAATTATCTGGAATTAAAATATTATCATCTATGGAAATATTGCATAAAGCAACTTTCCAAGTAGACTGGCCTTTAAAATTCCTCCACATGTATAATCTGTAACTTGTCCCGTATCCTTTTGTACTTTCACAATACAACAGTGCAATCCAAGATTGTTTTGTTTTTTTCAAATCCAATGCGTCCAGTGGAGTGTAATAATCACGATTAATTGGGTATTCGTCCAAGTCAGACTTTGGAAGAAAAACATCATCCATAGATTGCTCAGATAAACACATTGGGCAATCAACTAATGAGGGCAATATATTAAATTATTTTACTAACAAATAAGCCTGTTTACAAAAAGTTCATGTTATAAAATTCAAATCAGAATGGTTTGAATTACAATGTAATACAAGAATTATTTTAATTTCAATAAAAATTTAAGAAAAATCTCATATAATACGACTATATGATTAACATATGGTTATACATGAAGACGCAACATTATCTGACACTTTTTTAAAACGTCATAGTAAAAACAAGGTCAACATTCCTATTTATCAACGAGGGTTTGACTGGGAATCAAGTAACATAATTGATCTTTGGAATGATGTTTTGGATCATGATACAGGCGGAAAGTATGAATCTGAGTTTCATTTTTTTGGATTTATTTGGGCCATCAAAAAAAGCGAAGAAATGAATTCATTAGTGACGTGGGAGATTGTCGATGGACAACAAAGAATTACATCATCTGTTTTGTTATTGGTAGCAATTAGAGATTTTTGTCATAAACGATTACAACTACAAAAGAATTTCAATAAGTTATCCTACGTCTACATAAATTTCAAGTGCAAAAATTGTGGTAAAAAAACACATTATTTTAGAGATGCATTCGACAAAGATGGTAATGTTATCAAAAGAGGGCAAAAAGGATATCTTGATCAAGGTGATGAAAGTGGCAAAAATCATGCTTGGGTAAGTTGTGCAAGTTGTAGCAATACCATGGATATAGAGGTTGAAACTGATGATGATAATAATAAATTAAATTATGTAATTATGCCTAACGATGAGAATAAATTAAAAATACCAAAAGCAGTTTATTTAAAAAAGAAGGAAGTACCAGAATTCAAAAATTGTGAAGATGAAATTATTGAATTTAAAAACGCACATTCTGTAGATGCTAAATCAAAATGTTATGATAAGGATGTTGAGATCATCATCAATAGAATACAAGAAATTTTGTATGTTTATGATACTAGTAATAGTAAACCATCCAGTGTCCCCATAATCAAATTAGGAGCAATCAACAATGAATTTTTTGAAAAAACAATTTTAAAAATGATGACACCTGAGGCCAAAAAAGATAAAATGAAAAAACAAAAAAACGAGTTAACGGATACATCTAATAAACTATCAGAAGCATATAACACAATAAATGATTTATTGGAAGATCATTATGATAGCAAAACCACTGGTTCAAATTGTAAAATAGATAAAAATGCATGCAGGGACTTTTATAATTCGTTTAATGGAACACTAGATACAATCTTACAGAAGTTCTTATTTAATCAGATTATTGTTACAGATGAAACAGAAGCTTACAAACGATTTGATACCATAAATAACAGAGGTGTTGGTTTATCAAATCAAGATTTGATAAAAACTCGTATTTTTACAAAATTATACGAAAAATTAAACAGCCAAGTTAAGATCACCATAGATTCTAACGAGTTGATTGTGTCGCTAAATAAATACGAGAATAAATGGAGAGAAATTAGAGAAAGGATCAATCCAAAAAATAAGTCAGACTATAGTCTAGAAAAATTTCTCCATCACTTTATTGTCATAAAGTACGGTCATATTGATTCAAGAGTTAGTGATATTTTTACCAAAATAACAGAAATTCTCACTTCTAAAGACTCTGAAGACCTAATTAATGAAATTGACTTATGGTCCAAGAATTTTGAAAAAATTAGAAATCCTACAAGTCATGATTGGGATAGAAAAGATAAGCCTGAAATTGAATGGTATTTGAATACAATTCGGGAATACGGATCTGAAATCTGTTACCACATTATTATTGCAAGCTATGAAAAGCATTGGAATAGTGAAAAACCCGACAAAAAACTTTTTTCAAATATTATTGCATTATCTCACAGAAATTTTGTAAGAAATAAAACTATTGGAAAAGTTTCTCAAAACGAAATAGAACATTTGTACAAAGAAATTGCTATTGAGATCATGAATGATCAGAACTTCGATGTTGATAAAATACAATCAATGTTTTTGAACAAGTGCTATATTCCAGACTCCAAAATAAAAGCTAGTCTTAATGTAAAATCTAATTGGTATACTTCAAAACCAACAAAATATTTTCTTGAAGAAATCAGTAACTCTATTGGAACGGGATACTCTCCTGAATCAACTATTCAAATTGAACACATAATGCCTACCAACTTTAATGATGAGTGGAAAAAACATTTAAAAAATAAAAAAAATATTTCAGATGATGACGCTAAAAATCTACACGATGTGTATCATAACGAATTAGGCAATCTTACTCTTATTAGTAAAACACTCAACACAAAAATCAAAGATGCCTTATTTGAAATTAAGTTAGGCGACATTGATAATGAAGTACAATGTTATTTGAAAGAACAAAGTTATGGGATTACAAGTAAATTAGATTACTATAGAAAATTTGAAAAAAGTAAAGATGGAGATGAAAAAGTAAAGAAAGTAGAATGGACAGATATTGAAATTAAAGATCGTGCAAAAAAACTTATGAAAAAAATCATGGAAATTCTTGACATTAATCTAATTAACATTACTCAAAATTTTACATATGAGAATCAAAATAAATCTGGCGACACCAGGGCGGACTGGTATGATTGTCTTGATTAGTTTTAATTTTAGTTAGTTAAATCTTTGACGGATGTCGGCCTCTACAGTTTTTTGATTTTTTCGTACATACATAATTACAGATTCTAGGCTAGTATTTTTCCATTTACGTGGGACTTTATCAGATCTAACAAGTCGAGGTTTAGGATCTTTTCCATCTTTAACAAGAGCAAGTTCACCTGAAAGATCGTTCTCTTCAACAAGAGCAAGTTCACCTGAAAGATCGTTCTCTTTGAAATAAGCAAGTTCACCTGAAAGATATTTTTCATTAAAATGATCAGTTTGTGTTTTTATAATTTGCATGTCTCCCACATGCAACAAAGCAGGAATTTTTGGAGATTCATCAATTTTGATTATACATATTGTTTTTCCCTTAACTTGAAATTTAGGTATTATGATATCTACAAATTCCTCTATCCTTTTATCAGATAATTTTTTAAAAATATAATCCTCCATTTTTGTTTTATAATCGTCAACATTATCCTTCTCAGGCCTTTTTGTATTGTTGTTATATTCTAAATCTGGATCTATCCCAACAACATCCCCATTATCTTTTTGGCCAATTATCACATAACCACCACGTGTATTCATAAATGCTGCAATTTCTTTTACAACTTGATCCTTTACCCATCCCTTAACTGTATTTGTTGCGACATCTACAAGATATGATTCTTTTCTTTCAATATGTTTTCCTTCATCAGCAGTAATCAAATTATTTACCTGAATTTCTGTAAGGTCAAATGATTCTACAATTTCTTGAACATAACCTAATCTAGTATCTTTAAATCTACAGAAAGTTCCATCGATTGCAAAATCTTCATCATGCTTTAGTACAGTCATAACAATTCCATCAATATATTGATCAGGAGAACTATCTTTCTCCGGAGCATATTTTACTAGCATATTTTCTTTAATTGTTGATGGTACTTTAGGATCAGGTTTCATCTAACATTCACCAACAGCTCTCAAATAATACAAATGGTTTAAACCAAGTTCAGTGATTCGAAAAATAGCTGTGTCACTATGTTCAAGATGTTTTTTAGATTTCAGTTTTGAAACATCATCGGCAGTACGATTTTGGAATTTAGTTTTAGATGTAGGAATTCCTTTTGAACTAATCGGTTTTTCTTTAACATCAGAATCAGTCAAATTGAATTTTTCTATAAGTGAGTCCCTGTACTCATCCAATTTGTGAGATTTTTTGTCTTCAAGAAGTGCTAGCAAGTAAAAACGTCGCTCATCATCAGAAGGTATCACATAGTTGGTTGATAAAATAATTATTAAAAGTTAATCTCGGATATTTTTTAGGAGTTTTAATACATCTGAAATTTGTTCAATTGCAGTCTCAATGTCCTCATCAGTGTTAAACCTCCCACACCCAATTCTTATGGCATAATGTGACTGATCTTCACTTAATCCCAGGGATAAAAGAACATGTGACGGCTCTACATTTTGAGTAGTGCATGCAGAACCCGCAGATATTGCAATTTTCTTTGAAACTGAATTAATGATGGCCTTGCTTTCAATCCCCTCAAACCCGATGTTTAGATTGTGAAGTAATCGATTTGTAGGATGACCATTTAGTTTTCCGCCAACTTTGGAAAATACTTCAAGCATTGAGTCGGTCCATTTTTTGTATTTTTTATTTTCGTCATTCATTTCTGCAACTGCAATCTCAACTGCCTTTGCAAATCCAACAATTCCCGGAACATTCAAAGTTCCTGAACGAATATTTCTTTCCTGTCCTCCGCCATGCACAATGGAATTTAGCTTGACTCTTGGCATCAAACTGCGCAGATATAGTGCGCCAATTCCTTTTGGCCCGTAAATTTTATGAGATGAGAACGACATCAAGTCAATGTTCATTTTTTTAACATCAATTGAAATGTGTCCAACTGCTTGAGCTGCATCAGTATGAAACAACACGTTATGCTCATGTGCAATTGTACCAATTTGTGAAACGTTTTGTATTGTACCAATCTCATTGTTTGCAAACATTATTGAAATCAGTACAGTCTTTTCAGTAATTGCAGATTTTAATTTCTCCAAATCAATTAAACCATACTCATCTACGGGAAGATAAGTTACATCATACCCCAAAGACTCTAAATGTTTTGCAGTATCTAAAATTGCCTTGTGTTCTGTGACACATGTGATAAGGTGATTTCCTTTTTCTTTGTTTTTCTCCATCACGCCAAGCAGTGCCAAATTATCAGACTCTGTAGCCCCTGATGTAAAAATAATTTCATCATTGTTTGCCCCTATTGCTTTTGCAATTGATTCTCTTGCAAGTTGGACTGCAATTGATGCATCATAGCCATAGGGATGATCCAAGCTAGATGCGTTTCCAAAATTTTCAGTAAAATATGGCTTCATTACATCAAATACGCGCACATCTACAGGCGTGGTTGCATGAGAATCAAGGTAGATTGGAGGTTTTTGCTCACTCATTTCGCTCATCTTTTACCAGTTCATAAAAGTCAGACAAATCATTAATTCGAGGCGACAATGCAATGGCGCCGCGGTTCAAATGTGCGCGGGTCATTTTATGCAAATACAGTTCAGGATCCAGTCCATCTTTTTTTAGACGATTAAGCATCAATGCCAGGTAGATTGGCTCATGTTCTCCAAACAATACTGCAGGTGCAAGTTCAGAACCATTTTGATTATACTCATCAGGATTTGGAATTGACGGATCCTTTAGCGACATACAAAGTGCAAACCTCAAAGTGATGTTTGGTGTGAGGCCAGTTTTGATTCTCATCATTCCCAGTTTCTTTTGAACAGTAGTACTGGTAGTTATTTTATTAAATTTCAATTTCTTTTTCTCCCTTTTTATTAAAAAAGTACTTGTCATGAATTATTGTTTTTCCATTATCAGAATCATATGAGATGACAAATGATTTTGCAATGTATGGCACTAGTTCCTTGTAATGCTCATAATTAATTTCAGAGTCAGTTGATAAAATTATTGTTTGGTGTGATGCGTTTGGATAAAAATCTCTAACCAAACTTCGTCGGTGTTCCTCATCTAATCTTGCAAGCGGGGTATCTATCATAAATGGTAATGGTCGTCCAGATGTTTTAGCTAATGCCTGAACTATGGATGTAGAATACATTTGAAGTTCACCTTTAGATAACATGTCCT
>Ga0233433_10003774_pt1 | contig 11984 bp, 7 predicted proteins | sample SI_122_August201_5_FD_179868 | JGI IMG/M metagenome (GOLD analysis project Ga0233433, IMG submission 179868) | Seawater microbial communities from Saanich Inlet, British Columbia, Canada - SI_122_August2016_100_MG | ecosystem: Environmental > Aquatic > Marine > Inlet | place: Canada: British... | reverse complement strand
ATCCGGCTTCCTCACCCGGAATCGCAAAACCGAGTAATTTTCCGGACTTGCTGTAACCTGCATAGATTTGCGGATTTTTACTTTTTGGTGCATTGTTTTCTTGTTCTACTGAAAGCAATGCTAATTTATCGTTGCTGAATTCGAGTGTCTGAAATGAACTACTGCCCGGCAAAACCTGAAAAACAGCTAGACGCAACGCCTCTGCCTGGTTCGCTTCAATGATAGGTCGAGTAAAGAGAAAGACTGCAACTAAAGCCAGGCCTGAGAACAAGCCGGCGATTCCAAGTGTCGCAATCATACGTGTTGAACTGCTTCCAGTTCTTTGCTCTTGTTCAACCATTTTTCAAATGCCCGTAAACACGACGACGTGTATATTTATTAAGCAGAGGTGTAACAGAATTCATCAACAAGACCGCGTACATAACACCTTCAGGTAAACCGCCGAAAAGTCGAATTAAGACAACTAAAAATCCTATTCCGAATCCAAAATACCATATGCCTTTTGAGGTGTACGGTGAAGTTACAGGATCAGTTGCCATAAAAACTGCCCCCAATAGTAAACCTCCTGAAAGCAGCATAAAATCCGGAGATGGAAATCGTTCCGGATTAATTAAATAAAAAACTCCTGAGAGAAGAAACACAGTTAAAATTATTGAAACCGGGATTCTCCAATCAAAAACACGTCTTATTCCAAGATAAACTCCTGCCAGCATAAGTAATGCAGCGGATGTTTCACCGAGTGATCCGGAAGTGTTACCTACCAACAGACTCAGCCACTCTGTACCTTCCTGTTGAAATTTCATCAATGCCAAAGGTGTTGCAGTAGTTACTGCGTCAAGAGATTCTCCTTGAAAAAACGGCATTGCCAAATTTGTTCCACGCAGTCCAAAGTAACGACCATCCGGAACTGACCAGGTAGTTATTGCAGTTGGAAACGCAGACTGTAAAAAGGCTCTTCCAAGCAGGGCCGGGTTAAAAACATTTTGTCCCAATCCACCCCAAATCATTTTGCCCATGCCGATTGCCGCAACTCCGCCTATAAAAGCCATCCACAATGGAAATCCCGGAGGTAGAGTTAAGGCCAGTAAAATTCCGGTTATAACAGCGCTGCCATCTTTAAGAGATGACGGCTCCTGCTGCCTGGTTTTAGTAAACATTCGTTCAGTAATTAAACAGGCCATAACTGAGACAGTAATCAATAACAACGCACTCAGTCCAAAAAAGAAAGTAGCTGCGGCAATTACTGGAAGCAACGCATAAATCACCTGAAACATGATCCACTTGGTGCTTGCAGAATCATGTAAAAACGGTGAGGTCGAAAGGGTTAATTCTTTTTTCATGCGACCTTTCGTTCACGGTTGATGGCTTTTGCCACCCTGAAACTTTGCACCAGAGGAATGCCGGAAGGACAGACATAAGAGCAAGAAGCACATTCCATACAGTCCAGTAGATTTTCCTCAAGCATCTCTTCATACATCCCTTTTTTTGCAAGCAAACCCAACGTTGAAGGATTGAGGAACATAGGGCATGCGTCAAGGCATCTTCCGCAGCGTATGCATTTATAAGTATCAAAGTTTCGCACTTCTGCAGGACTCAAAGCTAAAATGCCTGATGTACCTTTTACTATCGGAACATCAAGGCTCTTTTGAGCCATTCCCATCATCGGCCCGCCCAGCAATATTCTTGTTGAATCACCTGATGCAGAAGATTTAAAACCGCCGCAAGCCTCAAGTACCTGTTTTAAACTTGTGCCTATTGGAACAAGCAGATTTGCGGGACGTTTTATATTTGAACCGGAAATCGTCACCACCCTCTCGATCAAGGGTTTAGCACTGTCAAAATATTCCGCAACCGCAGCCACTGTGCCTACATTTGAAACAAGATATCCGCCATCGAGCGGTATTGTTCCGGACGGCACCTCTTTTTTTAAAATTGCGCTGATCAACATTTTCTCTGCACCCTGAGGGTATTTCACTTCCAAAGTGACAATTTCAACAGATAATGCTGGATATTGCTTTGCTGCCTGAGTTAACTTGTTTATTGCATCAGCTTTATTGGCTTCTATGCCGATATACGTTTTTTTAGGTTTTAAAAAGTGATGCAGAATTTCAATTCCTTTCAACACTTCTTCTGGATACTCCGCCATCACACGATGATCCGCAGTTAAAAATGGTTCACATTCACAACCGTTAATGATTAAATAATCACACTTTTTATCATCAGGAACAGCAAATTTTACATGTGATGGAAAGGCTGCTCCTCCAAGTCCTACCATGCCTGACTGCTGGAGTTGCTGCGAAAATTCTTTTTTGCTCAAAGATTTCCAGTTAATCGCTTTTTTTGACATTTGCTGAGAGGAAAAACGATCTGCTTTGATTTTGATTGATAACACCATTTTTCCGCCCGGATGTTCGGCCAATTCAATTGCAGTTACAAAACCATCAACAGGAGAGTGATATGCTACTGATAAATAACCTGTTGGTTCAGCAATTAGTTCACCCCTGCTTACTTTCTGACCTTTACGTACCAGAGATTTTGCCGGAGCTCCTATATGCTGCGAAAGTGGAATTACGTAATCTTCAAAAAAAGGCAAGCGCTCAATCGGTCTTTCATGAGTCCAGCCTTTAAACTCCTGAGGATGAACTCCATTGGAAAATGTTAATAACACAATTAAATTATGAGTTAAAAATGATGAACAAGTAAAAAGTCATACAAACGTGTCTTTGATTGCAAAGCGATAATTATATTCCATATTAAGTACTGAAATTATTCAGCTCTTTCTTTTCGTTTGAGACGACAAATATTTAGTTTAGGAATATTTACGAAGCCCTCAAGAAAGATACAAAGGTAAAAATTTAGAAAAATGCTTTTCAAGCATGATAAAATAGCTCAAAGAGCAGCAGCTAATAATCAATCTCAACATTTTAATGCTGGTTTAGAGGATATCCTGCAAGTGCGAGCAAACGTTCCCGGATTATTTCTTTGGTACGTCCTTGAAAATTAATTTCCAGTTCCTGTATTTTTTGTTCATATTCTTCTTTTAGATTCTCAAACTCAACCTGATGTTCCAATGCACTTTTTTCTGCTAGCTGTTTTTGCACTTTTTCAGTGAATGGAGTTAGCTCACCAGAAATTTCCTGTAACAGCCTCCAATGATCGCGAATCATAATAGAAGCCTTGATAACTTCTGCGGAAACACTTATTTTTCTGGTTGCTCCATCTGCAAGTATTTGTTCAATATACGGGACAGCATCTTTATTTTCCGGATCTTCTCCAAGCCATTTGCTGAGAGGAACTGCTGCTGAAATATCCTCATCAAGTACAGCGAAGTGATGCTTGAAACATTCCTGTGTAAATGCCCAGTCCGCAAAAACATAGTTACTTTCTGATGCAGGCGGATTTGCAGACAAATTAATTAAATTCCCAAAAACACCTTTTGCAGAAGCATCAAAAGAAATTGCGGGGAAAGTCCTTGATTGAAGCAGCATTTCATCGGCAGCTGCTGTGTCCGGAACATGTAAATGAAAAAGAGCTGGTCCGGAAGCTTTTAAGCCGCTCACCAAACCGTCATGAAAATGCTGCGGAGTTGTAAGAGATGACTGCATTACAAAGGCATTACGGTATGTCATCGACAGCAGAGCAACTTTTGCTAACGCAGACGCATGAAGATGCGGTGAGACCGTGTCTGTTGAATCCAGAATAACAATTCTAACCGGCATGCTTGAGTTTAACAGGACTGACCAAGCAGATAGACTGCGTTCATTAAGAGATCTATGATCACCTACTAAAAATATATTCGGGCATGCCGCTCGTTCCGAGTCATTCAAGTCTTCCCAGGTCAAAGCCGCAATTTGCGTATCATGCAGATGAGGTTTATATTTACCATCTACTTCAAGCTTTGCCCTGCGTACCAGGCGGATATTGTCAAGAAAATGCCGCAGGTGGCCTTCAAGTAATCCAAAAGTAATTTCCGGTTTGCCTTGTCCACCTTGCGCCCATACAGGATAGAAAAATGGGTGTTCAGGATATTTTTGCCCCCAGACAAGTGAATCACTGCCAAGCAGACTCATCCCCATTCTGGCTCGCCCAACTCCGGTTGGACCAACTGTAAGAGCCCAGTGCATGGCAGAAATCGACTGTTCCAAATCCACCATACGCCGCAAAGCTGTAATGTCAACAGGAGCAGCATTTTCTTTTTCATTGATAAGATGAAGCAGTTCGTCAAAGTGCACCCTTGTTTTTGTATCGCCGGCAAGAGTTTGCGCTAAAGTCTTAAAGTTATCATGCGGTAATGCCTCTCCCATTTTAGACTGTATTCGCAACACAAGTTTAGCGTGCATTTCTTTGATTTCTTTTGCTAAAGTTGAAACCGCAGGTTGAGTCACAGATTCTGAAACCGCAGAGATCAAATGTAGAATATTTTTTTCACCATAATAATGCTGCTGATAAGCAGAATATTCTGAACTGCCATTTTCTGAACTGCCATTTTCTGTAAACAGCATTTCATTTTTAGTAAATGAAGAATGCCCCAAACTTTTGTAGAAATTTCTAGAAAGCAATACTGCTGCTAATGACGAGTATTCTGGATCCGCCAAAACTCGACGCATTGTTTCGATCGACGTATCTGCGAGATACTCCCAATAATTGAAATTATGACGAAGTTTTTCTACAATTTCCGGAGTTTGAGTTTCCATTAGCAAAGCATTTTGCTGACATTTTTCTACGCAAAATCCACAACCACTGCAGGAATACGGATCAATGGTCAATGAAAACAATTCTCCAGCACCGCGTTTTTCTGCTTCAGCTTTTGCAAAAAATGTTTCTGTACGTGCCAAAGGGTATTCCTGCAGGCTTTTCATTAAACGTTCAAACTCTTCAGTCAGCAAATCAAGGGGTTCACCGGAAACTTTCTTTTGTGCTATTATTTTTTCGAATGCCTGCGGAAAAAAATTAGCTGCATGCTGAATAGTTTCTGTATCTTCACGTAATATCTTTGCTGCAGCTTGCGCGAGCGGTTTTATCAGCGGGGTTAATTGAGTAATAGGTTCACCATTTTTTCTCGCCTGATCCGCTGCGGCCTGTAACAGTGCTTCCGCAGGTGAGACAACTGGAGCTAAGGCAGATTCCGGACACTGGACAAAACAGTCTCCACATCCATTACATTCTGATACTAAAAACTGCGGGACACTTGTACGCAATTGTGTCATCTCCCGAAGCTCTGCTGTTGCTGCAGGAACAACCGGCAGAGCATCAAACGGTGTCACATTTAGTTTTACCTGTTTGTTTTGCTGATAAAATATTCCAGTTTGATTTTGAAATCTTGAAAGCTGTGTATAGGGTGGACCCTGATCATGATAACTTCTTATGAGTAAAGGTAATTCAGTAGAAATTTTCTGCGATTTTTCTGCACTTGCTTTACTGTTTGACGTTTCACTGGTAGATTTTTCCGGAAGACCAAGGCTGTACAGCTCAGGATAGTCAGTTTTTAAACGGGCCAGCTCTGCCTCCACTTTCGGCAAATCAGGGTTGGATTTTGTAAATGAAACTCCGCTAATAAATTTATTGCGAAAGTCAGAGTTGTTTTTTTGTGTGCCTGTAAAAAAACCTTTGTTAGTGGAATTTAGACTGAGAGAATTTTCAAAGACCGACACTACTTCACTCACTGTTATAACTTTCCCGCCAAGTCCGCATAATCCACGGTAAAGTAATGGTTTCTGGTTTTTTCCGAGAATTGGATAATCAGGATTTATTTTCGAGACCGTAGAATTATCACGGGCTTTATTCAACGCAGCTGCTACTTCACGAAAAAGCGGACCTTCTGCAGATGCAGACAAATACGCTTGATCCAGAACGGTGACTGCTTTTTTTCCTGAAAGCAATTTCACCAGTTCTGCACCCGGAAAAGGCCGTAACATCACAACTCTTAGGCAACCTACTTTTTCTTTTTGTTGCCTGAGTTTATCGACTGCTTTTTTTACAGTTTCAAAAGCAGTTCCTTCGACTAAAACCAATTGTTCTGCATCTTCTGTTTTGTAGGTTTCCAGTAACTCAATTTTTTTACCGCTAACTTCTGCAAATTCATGCAGAACCTTCTGGATAATTTCATTCAAATGAGCGTAAAAAAATGGTACCCGCGCCGCCATTTCAAGAGCTTCTGCAGGTGAATCTTTCTGAAGAGTATTGAATGTAGGCGTATCGAAACTGAACCAGTTTGGGATACGTCGCCGAGTTTCACCAAATATATATTTTTGTGAAGGAGTCGGTGATTTTATCTGCTCATCCGCATCTCCTAAAAACTTTCGTATAAGTTCTCTTTCAGGCAGAACTGTTGCTGTTTCCGGATCTGCTGAATCCAAAATCCCATCAAGTCCTACAATTCCCGGGATCAAAGATATTTCTGCTATTTTGTGTGAAATTAGTCCTAAATATACTGCTTCCTGTGCATCCTTTGCCATCCACTGGAATAGTCCTGCGTCAACAATTGTATGATACGGCTGGTGTCCTGAAGGAAGTGAAAGATAAGTCACAAAACTCAGCAGACGTTTGACACAAGAAACAAGAGCTGAATAATGATCCAGTATCTGCTCACCTTCCACAAAAGCTGATGCACGCAGACCTGTAGCGGAAAGTCCCGAAATGTAAGCCAGTGGATCTCCAGTTTGCGGAATTTTTATGCTGCGTCCAAAAGCATTAGCTGCTTGAGGATAAGTTTTTGTAGCAGAAAGTATTTCAGGCAAAACACCAGCACAGCCTTCACTCACAGATGCTTCCAGCGGCAGGAGAATTTTGCTCCACTCTTTATTTGAAAAACGGTTTTGCATTTTCAATTGTTTTGCTGACATTTATTTTTCTGCAGTAACATTAAAAGCTAACTTTATTATCTGACAGGACTTCAACCCGTCCTAAAGGAAAGAGAGGCTGAGAGCTTGCTTGGAATTGTTGTCCCGTTACCCATTGTATTGCTCCTGTAGGACAACGCCACGTGGAAGACGGGCTGGACAGTGCATTACGTGAATAATCGATCACTGCTAAATTGTTTTTCATTTCGATCAAACCTGAAACAGAATCTGCAACACAACGTTCGCACGCGTCACAGGCAACGCTGCATATTTCCTGCGCAAGTTCTCCTTCAAGCAGAGATTTGCACTGCACGATCAGTTTGTGACTGACGGGCATTATGGTGAATAAATCTTTAGGACAGATATCAACACAATCGCCGCAGGCAGTGCAGCTTTCAGCATTCACAACCGGTAAGTCATTGTCATTCATCTTGATTGAAGAAAAAGTACACACCCTCTCACAATCCGCTAATCCAAGACAACCCCAGGCGCAACCTTTATTTCCACCATGAACAACAGCTAGTTCCCGGCATGTTTTTTGGCCCAGATAATCGGCTTTCTCACGGTCCTCCATTCGTCCACCTGCGCATTGCAGACGGGCTACTCTTTTTTCTTCTTTACCTGCATCAACACCTAAATATTCTGCTATCTTTTCAATTCCATCTGCTGAACTTACAGTACATTTTCCGGGCAATGCAGTACCTTTGACGATGCTTTCCGCAAAAGCATGACATCCGGGTTCTCCGCAGGCACCGCAATTTGTGCCTGGAAGAATATCTGTTACTGCATCAATTCTGGGATCTTCATAAACCCAAAATTGTTTGTTGGCCACAGCAAGTACAACTGCAAAGCTTAACCCCAAACCTACCAGAATTCCGACTGCAATTACGATTTCTGTCCACATTAATAATCACCTGTTAAAACAGTTGTTTTTTTCAATTATCAGTCGAATCTTGCATCATCTGTAAGTATGACTCTGATGTACGTTTCTCAACTTCTGACTCAGGATGAATATGTGAAATAGTTTTCCTGTCAACAAGTACCCATTCAGGTTTAGTAACATGCAGAGGTCCGGTTATAATCACATTCGTCAGAATAAAAAAATCATCGTAAATATCTAGTAAATCTCCTACAAACACGATCTTATCCTGACCCTGCAGAACCAAACGTTGGTTTCTTAAACGCTCCAAAAAATCTTTTTTCTGATCCTCTATACTTGGATCCGGCTTTGGTAAATTTAACATGATAGACTCCTGCTTTACTGACTTCAGTTTGAGAGTAAGAGTGATGCTAGTCGTTTTCCATGGGAAATAATGGAAGAACAGTCTTGGCAAACACTTCATTTATAACCTGGGCGAGTCCTGTATAAATAGCAGAAAATCCGCAAACAATTCCTTCATAACCCGCAACTTTGGTAAATGCAGGATTGCCCGTAAAATCTCCCAGTGCCAAGAGAAAAAACAGCAACGCTAGTGAGGCAAAGACAAACTGCAATGCACGGTTTGATTTTAATGTACCAAAAAACATAACCAGCGTGAACAACCCCCACATACTGAGATAAGCGCCCATTTCTATTTTTGTAGGTCCTTCAAACCAGCCTAGTTTAGGAATCAAAATTAATCCCACCAATGTCAACCAGAATGATCCAAATGAAATAAACGCTGTTGTGCCAAACGTGGCACCTTTTTTCCATTCCATAATACCTGCAACAATCTGAGCAATACCGCCATAGAAAAAACCCATTGCCAATATCATCGAACTAAATCCATAAAACCCTGCATTGTGGAAATTCAGCAGGACAGTGGTCAGTCCAAAGGCGAGTAAACCTAAAGGAGCCGGATTGCCGGTTGTGTCTTGAATTCTTATGTGTTGCTCAATCATATTCCCTCCTATCATTGGAAATTAAAAAAATTAAATTAATCAACCTCCATTTAAAACAGAACTTTAACTTATATATGCAAAATTAGTTAAAGACTGCTGCCCGTTTTATTAACTCTTCCAATCCTGCTTCTTCAGGATTAAGCGGCTGCCCTGGATGTATACATTTCGCTGGACATTCTTCTGCTGCAAGAACGAGTTCCTTAAAAGTTCCTGCATTTATATCTTTGATAAATGCCTGTTTATCTTCATTGTAATCAAACACTGCTGGACTCATCTCAGTACATTCATTGCAGGTTGTGCAACGGAAAGTTTCCAGCCACGCCTCTTCAGAAATTTCTTCATCAGCAACTTCTTCATCTTCTTCAGTATCTTCTACAAGCTGTGCTAAATTCTGTTCTGCAGATTTCATGGGAGTTAGCTCTTCAGGCTTTGCTGCCTTAACAGCTTTTCCCGAAGGTAGAACCGATAACGGATCCAAGTCCATCAAAACCGCCGTCAGACGTTCCATTGCCTCACCGGCAGTTTGCTGACGTACCTGTTCCAATTCTGCTTGATGTTTTACTTCAAGTTCAGCAATTTTTTTCTCTGTTTCTACAGCTGCTTCTGTACGCTCCTGTTCAGCAGCAACTTTTGCATGATAATTGTTGCTTCCTCCAAAATCCTGGACAAAGGACCATGCATCCAGCCGTTCACGGCATATTTCTGTCAGAATTATATTTGGTAAGATCCTGTGTAAAACTCGCTGTTCATCAAGTGTCCAGAGAAACGGTAATTTGTCATGTGTATCTTTTAAGGGTAGTCGCAAATATTCTGCTAAAGGAAGCATACTGTCCTCAGACCAGAATTGAGCAGGCACATCCAGATAAAAGTTTTTAGCGTCTGCCCTGAGTACCATAAAATCTGCAGGTGTAAAGGCCAGCGAAAGTGAGGATTCAGTGCCATCTGTTGAAGTAACAGGAAGTTCGTAAATGGGCCATTCCTGCTCCGCTTGTGGATTTGCTGAGACCAGAAAGCGGCTGCCCCACTCAAGGCCACGATTTGGATCGTAAGAAAAGAGTGGAAATTCCCTGGACTCTACTGCTGCTCCTGCAACTAAAAATGTTTGGTCTGCTTGATCCGCAGTTGTAGTTGGCGCAAGAACATTGAAAAAACTTGGTAACCCAGTTTTTATTCCTGTAGACAAACTCTGGATCAAATGCTCAAGATGGCTGACAGACGCTTGTGAAACAAAAGCCTTACGGTGAGAAACGGCCAAAAGTCCTAGTTCTTGCCGAAACCCAAATGCTTGATCATCTTCAGGATTCAAGGAAGAAAACTTTTCAGTCTCATTTTGCAGAAGACTGTTTTTAAGCACAATAACATTGATAGGTTTAGCTGAGAGTAACAGTTTGCTGAGTAGCTGTGGTTTATTTTTTAGGGAAGACTCATCTTCGAGCAGAATAACCGGCGGAACAAGGGACAGTTCTTCGTTCCCCATACGTTTCCAATTAAAATTTTGAAAAAATAGATCGTGAATTTCAGTACGATAAAGATCATCGATTTCCATTTTTGCAATCCGGATTGCGGCAAAAATCCTAGCTGCAATTTCCATCTGCTTTTCAAATATTTCTGCAGCAGACTCCGCACCTGAACCATCTTTATAGGAACTGACAGATGAATTTGTGAAACAAGTTTCCCACGAAAATCCGGGACGCTGGTAACACGACTCATGGATCAGCAGCAAAGCATCTTTTGTCCAAAACTGATTTTCGGGATCAGAAATAATATCGAGTGTTCTCTGAATACGTTGCTTGCGTTCCGGGCTCATGGCAACGGAGGCGGATTCAGGTAAAATTTCTGAGAGCGTATTTGGATTGATCATTTCTGAAGAAAATCCGAGTGACTGCTTTAAGCGCTCAGGCTTACGCTCCTCCGGAAGATTGGATTTTTCAACCAGCAGCAAGTTTTTTAAGCTGGAAGTTAACTGCGTTATTTCTTCATTAAATGATAATTGGGCAGAAGAGTGATTTGCTTTCAGCAAGGTTGCCAGCACATAAAATACTGAATCTCCGGAAAAACCCACAACTGTACCGGAGACCGGCAGATGAGAGGATAATTTTTTTAGATCTGCTTCAAAAGCCTTACTTTCCTCTCCAGTAAGATCCAGTTGAGCCCTCGTTTTTTCCAAAGTAGCAGCTAAAATCAGTTCAAACTTTTCTGGTTGTCCGCTTGCACTCATAGCATCACGCAAATACATTTCGATTCTCGGAATATTATCACGCAATGTTTTTGCTTGATTATTTTCCGGAGCAAACGCTTTGAGTGCGCCTCGCAACAATTCTGCTACCGGCATAAACAAACCATCCGGAATATTATCTGACTTTTCAGCAATCCAAAGAGGGTAATCATAACTAACACCTTTCATATTTTCATAAGGTGCCAGCAAGGCAGAACCTACTGAAACAGGGGTTTGCTCAAACACAGCTGACTCTTCTTTTTCAAAATATAAACTGCCATTTGTTTGAAAAAATTGATGTGCTTGTTCCCAAAATATTCGCGATTCATCAGTTTGAGCTGCTGCTATCGTCGGCAATAAAGGAAGATTTCTTGGAGGGTGAAAATCTGGTTCCTCTCCTGCAGGAACAGTAACTGCCGTGTCAGCACTTAGCTCAGCAAAAAAGTCCATAATAATGTTTAAGTATATTTGGGTTTATGCAAATTTCTTTTAATGACCGCTATCACTCTGTTTGTTTTTCAACAGTTTCATTCAGAAACTGTGGACTGCAATTCTAGACTGCATATTTCTCAAATTCAACGTACAGAGCATCTGCTTTTTTTTGTGGCGAAAAACCTATATTTGATGCGCCATACTTATCATATTGTTCTTTCGAAGGATCACAAAAGAACAAACCGATCGGAATCAGATCCTCACGTTGTGCTATTTCCCGTGCTTCATTCATATCAGCAGGATCATGTACTACAGAATTTTTATACATTTTCTGAACTTCCTCTACTGCCTCAATTCCATTTTCGTGAGTCAATAAGACTGTCAAATCCGGATTACTAATTTCTTCAGCAAACAAATTTGGACTAAAGTGAGGACAACGCTGCAGGATACGGACGAAGGAAAAACCTTGATGTGAATGTGCTGCTAGTAGAGTGCTGTAAAGATGCGCAGGATTCCAATCTACTGTTTGTGCTACAAATGAAGCATTTGCAACTCCAAGCGTTGTGATAAGTGGATTGATCGGCGGGAGGATTGAACCATGAGGGTGAGTGTTTGAA
>Ga0233433_10003764_pt1 | contig 12003 bp, 10 predicted proteins | sample SI_122_August201_5_FD_179868 | JGI IMG/M metagenome (GOLD analysis project Ga0233433, IMG submission 179868) | Seawater microbial communities from Saanich Inlet, British Columbia, Canada - SI_122_August2016_100_MG | ecosystem: Environmental > Aquatic > Marine > Inlet | place: Canada: British... | reverse complement strand
CCGAAGCTGAAGATCAGAAAAATCTGTTCGACACTTTCGGTGACCGCCTCCCTGCTGACATGGAAAGTCAACGCCAAGCGCTAATCGCTAGACTGGATGACGCGCCGGAAGTTTGGCAGGTTAAGTAGCAAGGAGTTATTGCGATCTCGTCTGTGAGAGTGTGCCGCTGAGCGTCCTTCGAGACGCGCTCAAGCGAGCGCTCCTCAGGATGAGGTTGTTTTATTATTATAAATATTTTCAACTACTTACTTAACACCCTCATCCTGAGGAGACTGCAAAGCAGTCGTCTCGAAGGACGTTCAGCGGCACACTCTCGCCACGTTATTACGGATGATGTTAACTGGTCGGCTGCTCGGCCCAACCGGCTAGCTTCTTCAAAAATTCCATACACGCATCAACTTCTGAGCGTTCAATAAACTCGTCTGGCTGATGCGCTTGGGCGGCGCTGCCCGGGCCGCAGATGACGGCGGGGATGCCGACGTCTTGGAACATTCCCGCTTCGGTCGCGAAGGGGGTAGAGGTGCAGCGGTTTTGACCGGTGAGTGCCAATACAATACTTTCTGCGGGAGACCCCGGGATCGGCACCAGGGGCATTACCGCGTGATCGAGTTCGGTCTCAATGCTGACACCCTCGCCGGCAGGTTCTGCCTGCATGCGGGGTAGAAGGTCGGTTTTCACAAATGCATTTAATCGGGTAATTGCTTCTTGTGAGTCAGCGCCTGGAATGACGCGGCAATCCCAAGCCAAACTGCATTGACCGGCGATGATGTTGGTCGCCGTGCCGCCGTCAATTCGTCCGAGATTAATTGTCGTGAACGGCGGGTCAAAATCTTCTGCACCCGGCGGTGGCGGACGGTCGCGAAATTCAGCCGCAAGGTCGGTGAGAAACCCCGCGCATTCCATTGCATAGTTAATCGCATTCACACCGAATTTCGGTGTCGACGAATGTCCGGGCTTGCCTTTTACGGTGGTTAAGTACGTGGCAATGCCGCGGTGCGCGTTGGCGACTTTCATCTCTGAAGGCTCGCCGACGATGCACATCAGGGGGCGCGGTAGGTCTTTGACAAACCGATCCAATAGCGGGCGAGCGCCCAAACAGCCGACTTCTTCATCATAGGAAAAGGCAAAATGAACAGGCACCGCCAGCTTACGCTGCACAAGACCCGGCACCATGGCCAGACAACAGGCGATAAAGCTTTTCATGTCGGACGTGCCCCGACCTTGCAGCCGCCCGTCTTTCTCCACCATTTCAAAGGGATCGCTGGTCCAAGCTTGACCCGTTACAGGTACGACATCTGTGTGGCCTGATAACACCACGCCGCCTTCAAGTTCGGGGCCAATGGTCGCGATCAAGTTGGCTTTGGTTTTTTCTTCGTTGAAAACTCGGATGGAGCTGATGCCGTGGCCATCCAGGTAGTCTGCGACAAAGTCGATGAGTTCAAGGTTGGAAAGCGCCGACGTGGTATCAAATGAAATCAGTTTGGCGATAAGGTCCTGGGTATTCATTTCTCTACCCCCGCCAGAAAGATCGGGTAAAGAGAACGATCACGGTGAACAGTTCCAACCGTCCCAACAACATGCCGCCGGCCAAAAGCCACTTGGCGGCATCTGGCAAGGATTGGAAGTTGCCAGCGGGCCCGACGACGGGACCAAGCGCTGGGCCAACGTTGGCGATGGCCGTGGCAGCGCTGGAAATTGCCGTTAGGAAATCCAGTCCCAGCATTCCCAACCCAACCGCAAGCAGCGAAAAACATAGTCCAAATACGAAGAAGAAACTCAGTACGGAAACAATAACCTCGTCAGAGATCGGTCGGCGATTGTAGTAGGGAATAAAAATGCCGTGCGGTTGCAACAGATGGCGAACCTGGGCATAGGCGGAGGCATACAATACCTGAAAGCGGAAAATTTTGATGCCGCAGGTGGTTGATCCCGCACAGCCACCGATGAACATGATGAAGAAAAATACCGGCACGGCGAAGCTGCCCCAAAGACTGTAATCGGTCGTTGCGTAGCCCGTGCCCGTCATGATTGAAATGATATTAAAGGACGCATAGCGCAGCGATTGCAAAGGGTCTAAGCCATTGTCCAGCCACAGCCAGCCAGCTGTTGCAATTACCGTCACGGCGACGAACGAAATAAACCACTGCACCTGGGTATCGCGAAATAAAGAAGCGCCATCACCGCGTACAGTCTTGAGATAAAGAATGAATGGTAGGGACCCGATGATCATACCACCGACCGCGATAATATCGATCAAGGCACTGTCATAATGCCCCAAGGATGCATCAGATGTGGAAAACCCACCGGTCGCGATGGTTGTCATGGAATGGGCGACGGCGTCGAATCCGTTCATCCCCGCGCCGAAATAGGCGAGCGCCCAAATGATGGTTAGTGCCAAATAGATCAGGCCGATGGCACCGGCGATCTGTGCTGCGCGGGGCAGAACCTTTTCCGATGGATCGGAGGATTCCATGCGGAATAACTGCATGCCGCCGACGCCAAGCAATGGGAAAATCGCGATTGCCATGACGATAATACCGATACCGCCCAACCATTGGAGCAAGGCGCGCCACATCAAAATCCCTGGTGGCGCATAATCTAAGTTAGTGATGACCGTCGATCCAGTGGTGGTGATACCAGACATGGCTTCAAAGAAGGCGTCGGTAAAACTCATGTCCAGGGAGGAGAAGGCAAACGGCAAAGACGCGAATACGGTCAGCGCGACCCAGCTTAGGGTTACCATCAGGAAGGCTTGGCGCACGGACAGACGGCCGGTGGTGGTGCGGCTGGTCAATGCCATGGAAACCCCAACGAACAGGGTCACCCCAGCGGAGACAATAAACACCTGCCAGCCAGCATTGCCCGCCACCGCGTCCACGATGGCCGGAACGACCATGCCAGCAGCTAACATGCTGAGCAAAATGCCAACAACAAGAAATACGGGCCTATAATCCATGGTATCCGCTTATTAATCGTCCGTTTGTGCTTTTGGGGTGCCACTCAAGCGTTTTGACCCGCCTGGGTCAAGAGAAAGGGCGGGTCAAGAGAAAGGGCGGCGAGATAAAGAGAAACTCAAGCTTTAGACGTTTTCCATCGACCTTGAAGACGGATTGCCGATCATCGCCAGAAATTCCCGGCGTGTCGCGGGGTTGTCTCGAAAAGCCCCGAGCATCCTGCTGGTGACCATCAGCGAGCCATGTTTGTGAATGCCCCGGGTGGTCATGCACTGGTGGGACGCTTCGATGACGACCGCAACGCCAGACGGCTGCAAGACGTCGCGAATGGCATTGGCGATTTGAGCTGTCATTTTCTCCTGAATTTGCAAGCGCTTAGCATAGGCTTCCACGAGTCTGGCTAATTTGCTGATCCCCACCACCCGGCGCCCTGGCAGGTAGCCAACATGTGCCTTGCCGATAATCGGTGCCATGTGGTGCTCGCAATGGGATTCGAAACGAATGTCACGCAACAGCACCATCTCATCGTAGCCGTCGGTTTCTTCGAATGTTCGTTGGAGAATTTCGACTGGATCCGCCTCATATCCTTTGAAGAATTCCTCGTAAGAACGAACCACACGCGCAGGTGTGTCCTGGAGCCCTTCGCGATCAGGATCGTCCCCAGCCCAGCGCAGCAACGTCCGAACAGCATCTTCTGCCTGGTCTCTGCTTGGTCGTTCCGTTGAAGAAGATTTAACAACGCTCAAGGGCTTATCCGTACTCATAAAATCTACCTGCTAATGGATTTGTGTTGGCTGAAACGGGCTGTCTAAGGAAAACGCGGGAACATTCGCATCAAACCGGTCACCGCTCTCGGAAACCATTTGGTACGTGCCTTCCATAAATCCTGACGGTGTCGGTAAGGGGGTGCCACTGGTGTATTCGAACGACTGACCTGCTTTTAGGACCGGTTGTTCGCCAACCACCCCATCGCCGCGAATTTCCTGCACGTTGCCTGCAGCGTCCGTAATACGCCAATGGCGGGTCTTTAATTGCACCAATTCATCGCCATTATTTTCAATGCGCACGTGATAGGCCCAGACGTAGAGGCTTTCTTCCGGTGCCGATTGATCCTCTAGATAAAAAGATTCCACAGAGACTGTAATCGCCCCGGTCGTGCGAACAAAGGCGTTGGCTTCTTGTTGGTTTGGTAAGTCCACGAACGTTTCCAATTCTGCGCAAAGATTTAACTATCTCGATAAAGGTAGGGTTCTTTTTGGAATTGTCCAGTTGCAAGCGCAGATTTAATACTTAGGCGATGGTACAGGAACTGCCGCCCAATACACAGAATGTCGCGCAATGAGGATGGTTCAGCTTAACCGACTTTGCCGCATTCAAGAGGTCATGACCCAATTCGAATTGCGCGTCATAAGGCAATAGGGTGCACGGCACGACAGCCGTCTGCGTGGCCTCTTTTCGTTTAATGACCATGCGTGATGTCGCACACATAATCGTTTCCGGCGCGACGCCTAAGATATCCCAACAATGAACGGTAATTTCTGGCACATCCCGACCAGGGTCCATTTCCGGAAATAACACCAGTGCTGCTTGGTCGGTGGCATTGATCTTTATGTCTTCATGGGCGAATAGAGCGGCATAACCAGCCCTTGCTTCTTCGTCGCTTTCGTCCCAACAGGTTCGACCCGCGACTGCTAAATTAAAGTCCTTTTCCGCCAACCATTTTAACCCTTCGAGCATGGGGTGCCACGTTCCGGCTCCCCGGACATGTTCATGCTTTTCGGAGGTAAAGTGGTCGATAGAAACCCGAACTGCTAATTTGTCACCGTGCCGATCCTTGAGCGCCAACAGTTCTGTACGTTTATGATGCAAAGGCTTCATTGCATTGGTTAGCACCAGAACCCGATAGCCACGCTGTAATGCTTGGTCCATCATTTGTGGCAGATCCGGGTTCATAAAGGGCTCACCACCGGTAAAGGCGATTTCCTCTACGTCCATATCCTCACGCGCCATCTCATCAAGATAATCAACCATTTCGGCGAGTGTTAGATACGTCAATTTGTCGTTGGTTGGGGTCGACTCCATATAACAGTTTCGACACGCGATATTACAAAGGCTGCCTGTGTTGAACCATAAAGTTCGGAGGTGCGTAAGTGCCACCACTGCCCGTTGTTCCCCCTTTGCGGTAAAATCAGGGTCCCTGAATTTGAGCGGGTCTATTTCTTGGTATTCGGCTTGATTCATATCCGGCATAAGATTCTCTAGGTAGTACTCTTTATTTTCCGACTACGGACATTGTTGCACGTGCTAGCGCGATCACTTATACAAAACTTACGCTGGTACTCAAGACACAGGTTCGTTATGAGCGCCTAACATGCGCGGGTGTGGTTCAACGGTAGAACGAAAGCTTCCCAAGAATATTTCGGGATAAATCCACCCTGTAAAATCAAATTAATACGATTTTTCAAGAACAATTCTGCTGTCGCGTTTAGCAAATTCGATAATGGCCCGAAACAAGAACCAACATCAATCCTTTGCCATGAGGAGGGAAAAATTTGATATCGGTGGAAAAAACTAACAAGGATGTCAGCAATGTATGGTTTACGATTCCACAACGTACGACACAGGGCGATAAGGTTGGTCCTTTGTAAAAAGAGTTACATCTGACGCAGATAACCGGTAAATTAGATTCATTAAAATTAAATGGCCGTAAGGGGTTGGCAAGATGGGTTTGAAAGTCAGGCTAATTGGCGGATTTTTGGTAGCATTTGGGGCCGCGCTGATAAGTGCTCCACCGCCCGCGTATGCAGCCTGTGGGGATGGAGATTCTGTCACTGTTGGGACATTAACGGGCGGTAATTCCGGAACGGCAGCGTCAACCAATGCATCACAGGGCAGTGTAGACGGCGAAGGGGATGGATTAGGCCCGGTCGCGTCGCCCGTCATTCGCCGAATCATGGCGATCTCCTACACCGTGGCAGCGTTCGGAAAATTCGAAGATGCCAATGATGTTAAATCGGCAAGTAACTTAATTGCTGCGCTGACCACAGCGTCTAAATAAGTAAACTTTCTTAGACATCAACAGGGATGCTTTTGATGAAACAGTTTGAGAGTGTGAGAAACGTTGTGGGGGCAACGTTACGACGTCTTGCGATATCGGGTGTAATTTTGATCGCATGTGTCGTCGTTTTCTCAACAAGTGATCCGTCATTTGCGGGCACGCAGACAAAAAAAATGGCGATGGAGAAGGCGGCATCGGTCTTTGATACGGCTGGGTCCTATAAGCCTACGAACGCAGATGAAACCGTCATCGTTGGTATCATACGGAATAATCTGAAAAATGGATTTGAGCGGCGAGATCTCGGATTGATCAAGGCGATTCTCTCTGCAGATTTCAAATATCGGCTTTTGACCGGTAAAAATAAAACCTGGGTCGACACTCGCGAAACATACTTGGGCGCCCGCACCGATTGGGTCAAATCGAGCGCCCCAGTGCGCAACCTCAAGTATGTCATTCAGTCAGTTTCAAAAAGTTCATTGGCGAACGAACTTCGAGTCATGGCGTTGTCATCACGGTCCTCAAAACATTTTTCGCCAAAGTTTATTGAGACATTGGTGTTCAGTAAAACGAGTGGGAAGTGGCTTCTCAAGAACCAATCCCAGGTGCCCTTGCATCATCAGAACCCGGCGATGAACACGGCCCAGATTTTTGTGACCGAACGATTTCAAGGCCATTATTTCATGGCGGCATTTTTAAAGAGGCTGAGAACAGTTGGGCCGTCCGCTGCGGTTGAAACGCTCCTCAAGGGGGCCAAGTATGATAACGAAGTAGAGCAGAGCGTTATCGTTGTCTTTAGAGAGCCACCGCCGCCGGGATCAACAGTTCATTTGAAAATAAAATATGGTGTCTATGATTATCCGGTGGATTATAAAATAGAGACAGTCGATCCGTATCTTGTAATTGAAACGTCAGCAGGCGAGGTTCATTACGCGAGATTTATGACGGTAAAAGTCTTCGTAGACGGCCAAGAAGTAGCGAACCGGACGATAACTGTGGCAGATAATAAATAGATTGGTTTTTTGATATCCGGATAATGTTTCCTGAGCGGGTGTGGTTCAACGGTAGAACGAAAGCTTCCCAAGCTTTAGACGGGGGTTCGACTCCCCTCACCCGCTCCAAATCTCCAAATTTTGATCTACTAACTTAAGGGCTATGTGTCCAAAGTGGTGTCGACATAACCAATTTCATAAGCTCTGCCTGTCGGTGGGTTTCGGTTTTTTGAAAGATGGATTTTAAATGATGACGCGCGGTATCAGGCGCGTTGTTCATTTCCTCGGCGGCTTCCTTGATGCTAAGCCCACCGACAAGGTGTTTCAATAATCTCGCCTCCGACGGTGTTAGGGAAAATAATCGTTCCAACATTTCAGAAGAAAAATTTTGTGGTCGATCTGGGTCAGTAACGAATATGGCCGCCAACGGGTTCCGGTCTATTCCCACATCCGGTTTCAGCCCATCTTCGGCGATCGTGCCGATCGTCATGGGATAGGATGTCGCACCAGAAGAACGTGTGAGGGTCATCGCGTATCCGTCCGAAGCAAAATTATTGCGGCCATCGGAAATTACTTGGCGAATTATCGTATGCAGTTTTGCGCGTTCGTCGGCATTGTCTGCGGATAATATGTCCCCATGAGTGAACAACCCGTCTTCGCGTTGCGCAATTTGGCGGGCCAGCCGATTGATATGTTTAATCGACGCATTTTCGTCGACCAGAATGATGCCAACAGGCAAGTGGTCTAGCGCCAGTTCTGTCCTTTTTTCTTCCGTGATGTCATAACGGGTCACACAGGCAGCGATCTCCCCATTCCAATCAATTGGAAAAATATGGCCGGCGATCCATATCATAGAGCCGTCTTTGCGAAGTCCCTGTCTTTCCACATGCTCAATTGAAATCTGACGCTCTAGAACTTGGCGGTGTCGTTCGATCGATTCGCGGTGAAACGAGGGCACAATGAGGTCCAAAATAGTGTCCAGCGCTAAGATTTCGTTGGTCGATGCAAATCCATGAATGTGCGCAAAGGCCTGATTGACGAATAGTGGTTTGTGGTTCCGATGGACCAAAATTCCTTGTACCGAACCCTCTGCCAACGCCCTAAACCGAGCTTCACTGTTCTTGAGATCCGTCGTCGCTTGTTTAAGTTTCGAAATATCAGTTCGAATAATTGCGGTACCGCCGTTGCTCGTTTTGAACTCCGTGCTTAGCAATGCTGTTCCATCCGGCAGGATCGATTCAAAAAAATGTCCACCCGCTTTGTGATGTTCAAGACGTTTTTCCAATGACATCCTTTGACTCGTAAATTTGGTGCGAATGCCAAGCTCTTCCCTCCGTCTGGCTTGTTCTTCAAATGTTACGCCGAGTTTCAGCACGTCCTTGAGCTCGGGCCTTTTCTTCAAATAATTTTCGTTGAATAGGACTAACTTATCGTCTGAATCGTAAAGCGCATAGCCATCAGGCATGCTTTCCATCGCGTCCTTTAGAAGGCCTTCCGTACGTTTTTGCTCGGTCAGATCAAAGCGGGTGACGCAGACGGCAGGCTCGCCATCCCATTCGATATTGAAATAGCGGGTACTTGTCCAAAAACTGCTCCCGTCACGACGCAGGCCTTTCATCTCCACGTCATGTCCTCCGGGATCGCTATTTTGAAGTTTGGCGAGTAAGAAAGGAACTTGATCACGCATTTCAGGATCAATGAGAACGGTTAGGTCTGGCAAAGCCGTGATTTCTTCAGGGGAACCATACCCATGCATTTTAGCAACGGCTGGGTTCGCATACAGCGGCTTCAAATTTCGGTGCACGAGGATCCCTTGAATGGAGCTTTCCGCCAGTGCACGGAACCGCGTTTCGCTTTTCAAGAGTTCCTGCTCAGCCAGCTTTCGTTCGGTAATATCGTGTCGGATTGAACAAATCGTCGGCAGGCCGTCCCAATCCAGGACGAAAGATCGAATGCTTAACCAAAAGATGGAGCCGTCTTTTCTTCGGCCCCGGATGACTTCGTCGAGTGCCCCTATTTCCCCATTTAGTCTTTTTATATGTGCGCGTCTGGATTTTTCTCGATAATCCTCCGGCATCAATATACTGGTCGATTCCAACGACATGATCTCGCCCGTTCCGTCATAACCATACATATCGGCCAAGGCCTTATTCACATAAAGCGCTTTAAAGTTCCGGTGGATGAGAATGCCCTGAAGTGACCGATCAAAGAGGTGGTGGAATCTTTGTTCCGCTGCTAGGGCACTTTCGATCGCTGCGTTTCGGTCTGTAATATCGAAACGAATGGAACAAACAGCTGGTTCCCCATCCCAATCGATGGGAAAGGCGCGGTTCTCAATCCAAAATCGAGTGCCATCCTTTTTGATGTGAATCTGTTCCGTGTCGACCCCATTGTCTTTATCTTGGAGTAGGTTCTGGTGGCGATTATTCGCTTCTGTGTGGCGGTTTGGGGGAACAAGATCGAGACTAGAATCAAGCCCAAAAATTTCCTCCGTGGATTCATAGTCATACATGCTGGCCAAAGCCTGGTTGGCGTATAGGGTCTTGTGGTTTCTATGGACCATGATGCCCTGCCTTGATCCGTCGCATAGGGCACGGAACCGTTCCTCACTAGCACGCATGGCCTCTTCCGCCATTTTGCGTCGGGTGATATCAGATCGGATGATGGCGATGCCGCCTTCGGCTGTTCTAAATTCCCTAATTTCCACATATTCGCCAACTCGGGACTTGCGTTCAATTGGACCAGAGGGGTTCCGATGTTGGTGTAAGCGTTTTAAAATCCATGTTTCGTCACGGTACTCAGATGGATCATGGGATTCTCGTTCGACCCTGGCGCGCAAAATTTCCTCAAATGTAACACCGGGTGTTAAAAGGTCACTCAAGTCGGATTGGGATGCGAGATAATGTTCATTGCACATAACGAACTTATCTTCGGCATCGAACAAAGCAAACCCATCTTCAAAACTTTCAATAGCGCTCAGCAGACGATTATGTTCTAGAGCCGCAGTTTCTTCCGTAGCACGTAGAGCAAATTCATTTTGTTTGGATTCAGTAATGTCGCTGACGGTGATAACAATGCCGCCATCGTCCATGATACTTCGACGAACCAATTGCCACGTGCCATCGATTAGCTCGAAGATATCCGGTGATTTTCCGTCGCGAAAACGTTGCATCCAGGCTGCGACATAGTCTTCTTCATGACCAGTCGCGTCTTCTGCGCGACCGACAACGTCTTCTCGCCGCCCCTGATAGGCATGAAACCGCACCAAATCTTCATAGGGCATGCCGGGTTGTAGTAAATTCCCTGCCGCCTTATGAACCGCCTGATATTTTTTATTAAAAACGACCAGCCGTTCATCAGGCCCATAAAGGGCAAACCCGTCTGGTAGATACTCTATGGCATCGTACAGGCGGTCCTTTGTTTGATTTTGACTTGAATTTACCGTTTCGTCCAAGAGCCCTTCCCCCATTTAGGTTATCCCCTAAACGGGGTATAGATTGTGCCGAGTTGAATTCGAAATCAATACCAATTACGTGCCTGTGATGATAAATTTATGGAATTATTGCGCTTAAAACGAAGTAAAGGGAGAAGTAATGTCATCGGATAAAATAGCCGCGAAACCAAAAGCGCGGGCCCTGGGCATCAATCATGTCGTCTTGGAGGTTGGCGATTTAGATGAAGCCTTAGCGTTTTATGGAAATATCTTTGATTTCGAACTCCGAAAAAGAAATGAGACCCAGGCTTTCATTGATATGGGTGATCAATTCTTGCAGTTATCGCTTCAACCGGATCATCAGCCCGACGTAAAACGCCATTTCGGTTTCGTTGTCGATGATCGAAGTGCTATCCGGGAGACCTTGGCCGATATGGGTGTTGAGCTTATTGGTGAGCGGTTGAATTTTCGCGACCCTTGGGGCAATCGGATAGAAGTCGTGCCCTATGACAATATTCAATTTACCAAGTCCGATCATATCTTAAAGGGTATGGGCTTGGATCCTCTGGAAAAGACGGCGGAAGCAAAAGAGGAGTTAGCCAAGAAAGGCATGGTGGCGAAATAGTCCTCGCTATTTCGTGGTCATCAGCCCCTAATCATTATCGGTAACCTTTCCCCTTTGGGTTTTCCGAATACTGCGTTTACGTTTGGAATCAAGACGGCGCAGCTTGGAGCCCTTTGTTGGCTTCGTTGGTCTCCGGTGTTTGGGGACGACCGCCGCTTGGCGGATCAATTCTGCAAGCCGATCGCGGGCATCCTGACGGTTACGATCCTGGGAACGGTATTTGCTCGCCATCAAAACCAAAACACCGTCATTGGTCATCCGCCGCCCAGCCGCAACACAAAGCCGCCGATACACGGCCTTTGGCAGATTGGGGGAATTCGCCGCATCAAACCGCAGTTGCACAGCGGTCGCGACCTTGTTGACGTTTTGCCCGCCGGGGCCGGTCGCGATGATAAACTTCTCCTGAAGTTCATCGTCCGCCAGCACAATTGACTCCGTGACCCTCAACATTGTGTCGTTAGAACGTTACGACGCTGCGAATGGATTTCCCCGCGTGCATCAGATCAAAGGCCTTGTTGATGTTCTTCAAGGGCAGTGTGTGGGTGATCAAGGTATCGATGTCGATCTTGCCGTCCATATACCAGTCAACGATCTTGGGAACGTCGGTGCGCCCCTTTGCCCCGCCGAATGCCGTCCCGCGCCAGACTCGGCCTGTGACCAGTTGAAAAGGGCGCGTTGAAATTTCCTGACCCGCGCCAGCGACGCCAATGATAATGCTTTCACCCCACCCCTTATGGCAGCATTCCAACGCTTGGCGCATGACGTCCGTATTGCCGATGCATTCAAAGCTGTAATCGACGCCGCCGTTGGTAAGATCAACAATGTTCTCCACCACATTCTTCACTTTGGACGCATTCACAAAATGGGTCATGCCGAATTTTTTCGCGAGGCGCTGCTTCTTCGGGTTCATATCGACGCCGATGATTTTATCGGCACCGACCATG
>Ga0233433_10003762_pt1 | contig 12006 bp, 12 predicted proteins | sample SI_122_August201_5_FD_179868 | JGI IMG/M metagenome (GOLD analysis project Ga0233433, IMG submission 179868) | Seawater microbial communities from Saanich Inlet, British Columbia, Canada - SI_122_August2016_100_MG | ecosystem: Environmental > Aquatic > Marine > Inlet | place: Canada: British... | reverse complement strand
GAGCTATTCTTAGGATCAATTGGGCGTAGAAACACATCACTCACCTCTAAACCGAGCTCAGCTCTTGTCTTGTCCGTTAAACCTCTACCAATTATGAGAGGAATTCTCCCACCAGCACGTACCTCATCTGGCATCGTACTAGGCGAAAGATTAAAACTTGAAACAACTTCTCCAGATGCATCTTTAATAACGCCCTCATAAGGATAGATTGTAATCTCATCACCCATTTTGAGTGCTGAGACGTCGCATTGGATTGGTAGTGCACCTGAATCCTCAGCTGTATTAAAAAATATTGGAGCAATCTTCCCACCAAGGACTATGCCACCACTATTTTTATTTGGAATGTAGTCAATTGGGTCACCCATATGCCACAACACTGAGTTAATTGCTGATTTTCTTGAAGATCCAGTGCCTACTACATCTCCAACGTAGGCAAGAGGGTGGCCTTTTTGTTTTAGTTCTTCAATTTTTTCAAGGGGTCTATCCATTTTCTTGACAAGCATTGCTTTTGCATGAAGGGGAATATCTGGACGAGACCAGGCCTCAGTTGCAGGTGACAGGTCATCAGTATTGGTTTCACCATCGACACGAAATACAGTTACTTTAATGCTCTCAGGGAGAGGGTCTTTTGATGTAAACCAGTCAGCTGAAGCCCAAGAGTCAACTATCTTCTTAGCGTGAGCATTTTTTGCTGACTTCTCAAGAATACTTTGGTGTGCCTCATAGATGAGTATTGTGTGTGATAGTGCCTCACAAGCTTCCGCAGCGGTTTCATCATCCTCTAGAAGATCAATTAAGGATTCGATGCTATATCCACCAAGCATTGTTCCTAGTAAAAAAGTAGCATGTTTTCTAGAAATCGCCTTGCAGGACTGTTTGCCTTTAGCAATACTCGTTAAAAAGCCAGCTTTTACATAGGCAGCTTCATCAACGCCTGGCGGAACTCTATGAGTAAGTAAATTCAAATAAAATTCATCATCAAGCCCTGATATTAGGCTTTCTACGACGGACTTAGTTTGTTTTGCATCGAGTGCAAGTGGCGGGAGATTGTCTGACTGTCTTTCATCACAGTGCTTTAAGTAAGCTTCTATCATAATAATACTGACTATTAGGTGATTAAATAAAAGAGTATAATTTTATCCTTTTTAATATGAAGGCTTAAATTTTTTGAAGCAATAGTTCGTATTATGACATTTAATAAGCTTACCTCAATTTCACCAATCGATGGACGTTACAGCGATAAGACTGGTCCACTCAAAACTATTTTTAGTGAGTTTGGACTCATAAAATATAGGCTCCTAGTGGAGGTGAGATGGCTAGAGGCAATGTCAAAAAATTCTGAAATTTCTGAAGTTCCCTTATTTAGTTCTGAAGCCAACAAAAAGTTATTAGCTATCGCCGATAATTTTTCTATTGAAGACGCAAGAGCGATTAAAGAAATTGAAAAAACAACTAATCATGATGTTAAGGCTATTGAGTACTTCTTGAAAGAGAAAGTATCTATAACACCAGAACTCCAAAAAGTGAGTGAGTTCATTCATTTCGCATGCACCTCTGAAGATATTAATAATTTATCACATGCGCTTATGCTGGAAAATGGAAGAGAAGTTCTTTTGGCTGAAATGACAGAAGTGTTGAATCTAATTACTGGTTTGGCAAAAGAGAATGCTGAAATTCCAATGCTTTCAAGAACGCATGGTCAAACAGCCTCACCCACTACTCTTGGGAAAGAGATGGCTAATTTTGCTTATCGACTTGACAGACAAATAAAGCAGCTGGAAGAAGTACAAATTATGGGTAAGTTTAATGGTGCAGTTGGAAATTTCAACGCCCATCTTAGTGCGTATCCTGAAATTAATTGGGAAAAAGTCTCTAAGAGTTTTATCGAGAGTCTTGGAATAAATTATGCCCCATATAGTTCACAGATTGAGCCACATGATTATATTGCTGAGTATTTTCATGCATTAAATAGATTTAATACCATCTTAATCGACTTTTGCCGCGATGTATGGGGTTACATCTCTTTAGGTTATTTCACTCAAAAAACGATTAAGGGTGAGATAGGTTCGTCAACTATGCCGCATAAAGTGAACCCGATTGATTTTGAAAATTCTGAGGGTAATCTTGGATTAGCCATTGCCATTGGAGAACATTTTGCAACAAAACTTCCTGTATCAAGGTGGCAGCGTGACCTAACAGATTCAACTGTTTTAAGGAATTTAGGCGTTAGTAGTGCTCACTGTTTGATTTCATATACTTCAGTTTCTAAAGGCATTAAAAAACTAGAGGTGAACGAGGAAAAATTGATCGAAGATCTAAATAATTCATGGGAGGTTCTGGCTGAACCAATTCAAACTGTAATGCGAAGGTACGGTGTTGAAAACCCTTATGAAAAACTTAAGGCTCTTACAAGGGGAAAGAAAATTGATGCAAAAATTCTTAATGATTTTATTGCATCTTTGGATATACCCTTAGAAGCAAAAAATGAACTGTACAAGTTAACGCCAATGAACTATATTGGTGATGCGATTAAATTAGCACGCAACATTTAAAACTGATATAATTTCCCGCCTTAACAATTTAACAATCTAAAAGGAGCAAAAAACCCATGGTTAAGATAAGACTAGCCCGAGGTGGAGCCAAGAAAAACCCTTTTTATTCGATTGTAGCGACAGACTCTAGAAAGAGAAGAGATAGTGGCTATATTGAGCGTATTGGATATTTTAATCCTGTTGCTCGCGGACAAGAAGTCAGGCTTCAACTCGAAGAAGACAGACTGTCACACTGGATTTCACAAGGAGCACAGATCTCTGATCGTGTTAAACAACTTGTAAAAGAATACAAAGACCCTTCTATTCGTGAAAAACAATTAGCTAAACAAGCTGCAAAGGCTGATGATAAGGCCAAAAAGATTGCAGCAGAAGAAAAAGCTAAAGCTGATCTAGAGGCTAAAGAGGCAGCGGAAGAAGCCGCTGCAGCAGAAGCCGCTGCAGCAGAAGCCGCTGCAGCAGAAGCCGCAGCAGAAGCTCCAGCAGCAGAAGCTCCAGCAGCAGAAGCTCCAGCAGCAGAAGCTCCAGCAGAAGAAGCTCCAGCAGAAGAAGCTGCAGCAGAAGAAAAGCCTGTGGAAGAGTCTGAAGAAAAATAATTTGGTGTCATCTGCACCTCATCCAAACAAAAAAAAGCTATTAGTCGGAAAGATTAATGGCTTTTTTGGTTTACAGGGATGGGTAAAGGTGTTTTCATATACCGAACCCAGGGTCAATATCCTAAGCTACACTCCTTGGTCAATTGATGTAGACGGAGAACTTAAACAGATCGAAATTAAGACTGGACGAGAACAGTCAAAAACAATTGTCGCCCATATAAAAGGAATCGATACTCGAGAAGAATCTCAAAAGCTTATTGGTAAAGACATATATATTGACAAAGAGCAGCTCCCTAAGTTGAAGAAAGGTGAGTACTATTGGCATGAACTTATAGGTTTCGAAGTCCTTAATCAGGATAAAGAAAAGCTTGGATTGGTTGATTACTTTGTTGAAACAGGCTCAAATAATGTCCTAGTTGTAAAAGGCAAAAAAGAACGCTGGATACCATACATTGAGCCTTACCTAGTCTCAGTGGACTCATTAAATAAAGTCATTTTTGTTGACTGGGATAAAGATTTTTAATTATCAGTAAAAAATTCTGTGTTTGCCTTCGCCAGTGAGGTAGACTTGTTGTTGAATTAAAAACAATATTTCAGAAACATATTTCATGAATTGGATAACAAGACTATTTCCGTTTTTGTTATGGATTAAAGATTTAAGTAACACTAAGACGATAAAGGCGGATATTTTGGCGGGCGCAACGGTCGCGTTCGTTATAATTCCTCAGTCAATGGCCTACGCACAGCTTGCCGGTCTGGGTCCTCAATATGGTTTGTATGCCTCCTTCTTGCCGGTTCTAATTGGTGCAATGATGGGATCATCAAGGCAGCTTTCAACTGGTCCAGTTGCTGTTGTCTCATTGTTAACAGCTGCCGCTCTTGGTGAAATCGTGACTGACCCATCGAGTTACGCAGTCTATGCTGCACTTTTAGCATTAATCGTTGGGTTATTTCAGTTTTCCTTGGGTATTCTGAGACTGGGTTTTGTAATTAACTTCCTTTCGCTTCCAGTGGTTACAGGTTTTACAAATGCCGCAGCAATAATCATTGGTGCTTCTCAACTTCCAAAAGTTTTTGGTATCAGAGTAATTAATTCGAATGATACTGACTGGGAAAGTGCTTGCCAGCCGCTAACAATAATTGAGAGAATTGAGTCAGTAGATGTTAATGGTCTTCATACAATTTGTAATGCTGACCAAAGTTATCAAACCATTGCGAGACTTTTTGAGGCTGCAGTTTTCCATACCCACATACCCACAATAGCTATGGCTATTTCTGGTGTTATAGGTATTGTACTTTTTCAGCGATTTTTCCCAAGATTGCCAGCTATATTGACTGTAGCAGTAATTTCAACGGTAGCGTCATTCTTGATGGACTATCAGGCTATGGGCGGCGCCATAGTTAGCTCGATTAATATTGATGGTTTGTTTAGTTTTAAGATACCAAGATTCGACTTTAATGCGGTTGGAACTTTATTTATTTATGCAATAACAATTTCATTAATTGGTTTTATGGAGGCTATCTCGGTTGCCAAATCAATGGCTGCAACAACGAAACAGCGCTTAGATGTAAACCAGGAATTAATTGGTCAGGGGTTATCAAACGTCACCTCAAGTTTTTTTCAGGGATATGCGGTTTCAGGGTCTTTTTCGCGGTCAGCAGTCAATTTGACAGCAGGAGCTGTGACTGGATTCTCATCCGTCGTAACAGCCCTTATCGTAGGATTAACGATCGTCTGGTTAACACCTTTACTTTACCATCTCCCTCAGGCCACTCTTGCGGCAATTATTCTTATGGCTGTTGTAAACCTAATTCATTTCTCTCCGCTTAGGCACGCATGGAAGGTAGAAAAACATGATGGCTTAGTTGGCTTATTAACTTTCATCATGACGTTAACTTTTGCACCTCATCTTGAGAATGGAATCGCATTTGGAATTATTCTGTCATTAGGTTTGTTTCTATACAGAACGATGGAGCCAAACTTTGCTGAGTTATCCGTAGAACATGGATCAATTATTGCATCAAGATTCGCTGATGAATCCGTTGAAGTTAGTAAAGCAGTTAAGGTTGCCAAGTGGAGTGGCTCTCTTTATTTTGCAAATGCTGCTTATTTCGAGACAAAGTTACTAGAATTGATTGCTAAAAATAATGATGAGCTTCAGTACGTTATTGTTGATGTGGCATCGATTGTGCAAGTTGATGCGAGTGGTGAGCAAGTATTATCAAACTTAGTTGAGAGTTGTTCAAACTCTGGGGTTGAAATACTTTTTGCAAGAACAGAAAGGCTAGAAGCGGAATTATTCCGATCAGGATTTAAGAAACGTTATGGCGACAATCGATTTTTTGATTTACGAGCGGATGCTTTAAAGCACGTATGGCAAGAACTAGAAATTCTTGAAAAAGAAAATGAAGAGCAAGAAATAGAGGATGTTGACGATGCTGGGGTGCTAGTTTAGTTAAATCTCCTCATAGAACGCTTTAATGAAGTAGAGGCCCTGTGGTTCTGCGGTTGGGCCTGCCTCTCTTCTATCTTTACTTTCAAGTACAGAAGACATCCACTCAACATTCTTCTCACCCCTTCCAATTTTTAAGAGGGTCCCAACAATATTTCGAACCATATGATGAAGAAAGGCATTCGCTTTAATACTAATGATAATCTCATCATTAGTTGATTTAATTTGAATATACTCAATCTTTTTAATTGGTGATTTTGCTTGACAAAGGCTTCCTCTAAAGCAAGAAAAGTCATGCTCTCCAACCAGAATAGCTGCAGCTATTTGCATCTTATTAATATCTAAGGGTCTTGGCTCCCACAAACAATAATCCCCTTTAAGTGATGATCTAACAGGATCATGATGAATCTTGTATTCATAGGATCTTGCATAAGCACTAAACCTTGCATGAAAGTCATCACTCACCTGCTTGACCCATTTAAAGTTGACATCTCTGGGAAGGTTAACATTCCCACCAAAAAGCCAGGCGCGTTCTGTTCTAATTGCTGACGTTTCAAAATGAATGACTTGCTCCCTGGCGTGAACACCAGAGTCTGTTCTTCCACTGCAAAATACTCGTACAGGGTGGTTTGCTACTTTTGCTAAGGATGACTCAACAGAGCCTTGGACAGTTCGAAGGCCAGATTTTTGAACTTGCCAGCCATGAAAATCCTTCCCAAAATACTCAACGCCTAATGCAATTTTCATAAGCAACCACTAAATTTTTTTATTGTAAAATCAATCATAATATTTTAACAAACTATTCTGACTTGCCTGACGAGTCTCTTTTGGATGCTAATTATATGAGAGAAAATCAAAAACCAACAGGTATAAAAAAACTTTGGTCTGCCTCTATCTATTCTGCTCAGGGTTTTAAGGCATGTTATCAATCAGAATATGCGTTTAGGCTTGAGGTTTGGTTAGCCCTATTTTTGGTTCCAGCTGGTTATTGGCTTGGTGAATCTTCAATCGAAAAAGTACTACTTATCGTCCCTATATTTTTGGTTTTAATTGTAGAAATGTTAAATTCTGCTATTGAGGCAGTTGTGGATAGAGTCGGTCTTGAACCTCATGAGTTATCAGGCTTTGCTAAAGATGTAGCATCAGCAGCAGTTTTAATCTCACTAGTTATTTTCCTGGTTACATGGGTTATTATTCTTCTCTAAGAAAGTTAATAGAATATGATATTGATTGTCATTTTTTTGATTCAATAGAAAGCACAAGTTCTTTTCTGACAGAGATTCCTTATTCAAGCAGAACTCAGCTTTGCATTGCGAGAGAGCAAACTAAGGGAAAGGGTCAGCATGGAAGAGACTGGTCGTCACAAAAAGATGGCAGTATTCTCTTCTCACTCCGCAAATGCTTTAGCGAAGATACAAATCTAAATGGACTTAGTTTAGTTATTGGAATGGCCATTATTAAATCTATAGAAGCAGAATGCCAACTCAGCGGTTTAAAAATTAAATGGCCTAATGATGTCTATTTTGAAAACCAAAAATTAGCAGGCATTTTGATGGAAAATAATATTCACAAAGGTGTACAGTATCTAGTTATTGGAGTTGGTGTTAATTATCAGCTGAATCACACAATTAATATTGATACCCCTTGGACTGATTTGTCTCAAATAGTTAAAAAATTACCTAATTTTGACAAATTGACAGCTTCATTCATCAAGAATATATTAGCCATGTCGAAGGATTTTGAATTTAATGGTCTCGCAAGTCTCCTTTCCGAGTGGAGCGATTATGACATGCTAAAAGGAGTCAAAATTAGATCAACAGAATCAAAAGAAGTTTTCGAAGGGAAGGGGGATGGAATTAGTGAGTATGGAGCACTCAGGATTTCATCACCAGATGGCGTTAAAGAGGTCTATAGCTCTATGCATATTGAGTACATTTAGGGTAAGATAGTTTCCATCATAGAGGCGTTGAACTAAAATGTTAAATCACCAGTTAGAAGTTAAAAATCTTTATAAAAAATACGCACGTCGTGAGGTTGTTAATGATGTCTCATTTTCAGTTAAAGGTGGAGAAATTGTTGGATTACTCGGTCCAAATGGAGCTGGTAAGACAACTTGTTTCTATATAACTTGTGGCCTTGTAAGGTCGAGCAGAGGTGAAGTAACCTTAGATAACAAGAGCATCGGTCATATGCCAATGCATAAGCGTGCAAAGCTGGGTCTAGGATACCTTCCTCAAGAACCATCTATTTTTCGTAAGCTAAGCGTCGCAGATAATATTATGGCAGTCTTAGAGATGAATAAATCGGTTTCAGAAAAAGATAGGCCTGCAAGACTTGAAGAGCTTTTATCCGAATTTAAGGTTGAACATGTTCGTCACATAAAGGGCATCACTCTATCTGGGGGTGAGCGAAGAAGGGTAGAAATTGCTAGAGCATTAGCGATGGATCCAAAGTTCATTTTATTAGATGAGCCATTTGCGGGCATTGACCCAATATCAGTTGGCGATATTCAAGAAATAATTTATCAACTTAGAGATAAAGGAATTGGGATATTAATTACTGACCACAACTACAGAGAAATGCTTGATACATGCAATCACTCTTATGTTTTAAGTGCTGGAAAGATTATAGCACAGGGTGGAAAAGATGCTATTTTAGCCAATGAAGAAGTGAAAAAAGTTTACTTAGGCGAGACTGTTGGTGGCTAGTAATAATCTTATTACTTTGGGGATTGAGTCCTCTTGTGATGAAACAGGGATTGGTATTTATTCAAGTGAGAGTGGCCTTATTTCCCATAAGTTGTTTTCCCAAGTGAGTCTTCACGCAGAATATGGCGGCGTTGTTCCAGAATTAGCTTCTAGAGATCACATTCAAAGAGCTATACCTTTAATTAAAGAAGCCCTTAATGAGAGTGGAATCAAATTAAACGACCTTACTGGCATTGCATATACTGCAGGGCCGGGCTTATCTGGAGCACTTTTAGTTGGTGGATCAATTGCTCAGAGTTTAGCATGGGGGCTAGGTATACCAGCACTGGGTGTTCACCATATGGAGGGACATCTACTAGCGCCACTATTAGAGGTCGAGAGGCCTGAGTTTCCTTTTGTAGCACTTTTAGTTTCTGGAGGACATACATTACTTGTAGATGTGCCTAGAATTGGGGAATATAAAATTCTTGGAGAGTCACTCGATGATGCGGTTGGTGAGGGATTTGATAAAACTGCTAAGATACTTGGTTTGGGCTATCCTGGTGGCCCTGCTCTTGCAAAACTAGCTAAAAAAGGTGACAAGGGTCGATTCACTTTTCCAAGACCAATGACAGACAGGCCTGGGTTAGATTTTAGTTTTAGTGGTTTGAAGACCTTTGCAAGAAATACATTCATTAACTTTCCTAATGAAAAGGCTAATATTGCCAAGGCATTCGAGGTGGCAGCTACTGAAACATTAACAATAAAATGTAATCGAGCACTTAAACAGACTGGATATAAAGCCTTAGTGGTAGCTGGAGGTGTTAGTGCCAATTTTTCACTTCGTGAATCTTTGAATGAAATGGCAACAGAAATTGATGCAAGTGTCTATTATCCTGCACTAGATTTTTGTACGGATAATGGGGCAATGATTGCTTTAGCAGGGCACTATCGATTTCTTGCAGGTCAACGTAATCAAAATTATGAAATAACCATTAAGCCTCGATGGAGTCTTGAAGAGCTCATTTCAGTGGAGTAATTATTTCACTGTTTGTTACGAGCGCCTACTTTTAGAGCATAGAGTATAATTAAACCCACAATAAAATTTACAAGCCAAATAAAAATTCCTATGATAATTATTCCTGCGATAGACTTAAAAGATGGTCAATGTGTTCGCCTACGCAAAGGGATTATGGAAGATTCAACTGTTTTTTCAAATAACCCAACTGAGATGGCTTCAAAATGGGTTGCTGAGGGAGCAAGAAGACTTCATTTGGTTGACCTGAATGGCGCATTTGAGGGTAGACCAATAAATGCAGACTGTGTCAATGATATTACTAAGTCTTTCCCAAATCTCCCAGTACAAATTGGTGGGGGCATTCGTGATTTACAGACTGCAAATGCATATATTGAAGCAGGGATAAGCTATCTCATCATTGGAACTATGGCAGTAACCAACCCAGATTTTGTGGAAAAACTTTGTGTTGAGTTTCCTGACAAAATTATTGTGGGTCTTGATGCCAATAATGGTCTTGTTGCCACAGATGGTTGGGCAAAACAAACCGATATAGATGTTGTAGAATTATCTAAAAAATATGAACAGTATGGGGTTAGTTCGATTGTATATACTGACATTGCAAGGGATGGCATGATGCAAGGTGTCAATGTTGAGGCTACTGCGAATCTTGCCAAAAAAACTTCTATTCCAATTATTGCATCTGGCGGGATAACTAATCTAGATGATATAGCAGTACTTTTAAAAAATGCCCATCATGGAATAATGGGCGCAATTACTGGAAGAGCTATATATGAGGGACAGCTGGACTTCAATGATGCCCAAAAAATGAGCGATATTTATGATAGTTGAGGTGGCTTACGCCTTAGCAAACAAGCAAAGCCTTATCAGTATTGAGGTAGAAAATGGCACAACACTTGAAGAGGCAGTTTTGGCCTCAGGTATTCTTGATGCTTTTGAGGAAATTGATTTATCTAAAGACAGAGTAGGTATTTTTTCTAAATTTGCAACTTTAAAGACTGTGCTTAGAGAGAAAGATAGAGTTGAGATTTACAGGCCTCTCATTGCAGATCCAAAACAAGTTCGCAAAGAAAGGGCGGCTGAGGGCAAGGCAATGCGAGTCAATAAAAAAGCTTAATTCAGGGTAAAATAAAGTACCCATGACACATTTAATAATTTTATGAGCGACGACAAACCTCCGAGTAGATCATTTTTTAAGTTATTTGATAAGTTTTTTCCTAAAACTTTAAAACCAAGAGCACAACTAATGCAGGCCCTAGAGGAGGCTGAAGAGAATCTTGTAATTGACCCCTACAGTAGATCAGTTATTGAGGGAGCATTACAGGTTGAAAGTTTAAAGGTGCGTGATGTCATGGTCCCACGATCAAAAATGATTATGATTGATTCCGAGGCAACAACAAAAAACCTTCTTCAGGTTATGGTGGCTTCATCACACTCAAGATTTCCAATACATAGCGAAGAGCAAGATTCAATTTTGGGTGTTGTTTTAGCTAAAGATTTGCTGTCACATTTAGCGCATAGCCAAGAGGATGAGTTTAACTACAGAGAGTATCTTCGAGATGCTCTATCAGTCCCTGAAAGTAAGCCTTTGGGAGCCTTACTGCGCGAGTTTCAACAAAATAAATCACATATGGCAATTGTCCTTGATGAGTATGGTGAAATAGCTGGTTTGGTAACTTTAGAGGACGTTATAGAGCAAATTGTCGGAGAGATTGAAGACGAGCATGATAAAGAGGAAGATAACATCATAGACTATGGGGATGGTCGTTATTTACTTCAAGCCAATACTACATTGATAGAATTTAATGATTTTTTTAATTCAAACATTGCGAGTGACGATTATGACACTGTTGCAGGATTGGTTATCTCAGGTTTTAGTTACTTGCCCGAGCAATTAAGTGAAATCAGTCTACATGGATTCCAATTCAAGGTTCTAAAGACAGACAATCGCAGACTCCTCCTTCTTGAAGTTCAACACAAGGTGATTGGTGACAATGCTAAAGAATGAAAAAAGCAGTCATTGAGGCTTCATTTAATATCAGTCAGTTAGTATAATTCAGCATTATGAATTCACTAGAACAGACAACGCAATTAGTCATCGACCTAATTAAGCAAAACAAAGCGACCGATTTTGAATTTTCCTTAGGAAAGAGCTCAGGCGTCTCAACTGCAATCCGATTGTCAAATATAGAAACACTTCAATATCACTTGGACACAAGCTTTGATGTTAGTGTCTATTTTGGTAAGAATAAGGGGCAAGCGACTAGCGTTGATCTAAGCAAAGAAAGCTTGAAAAAGGCTATTGATTCAGCTTGTATGATTGCTAAATATACTCAAGAGGATCCATTTAATGGTTTGGCGCCAAAAGACAGGATGGCTTGGGATGTGCCTGATTTGGATTTGTATCATCCATGGAGATTAGAAGCTAAGCAGAGTATAGAAATAGCCACTGAGTGTGAACAAATTGCGCTTGAGCAGGATGAAATTGATAACTCTGATGGTGCTGAGTTGTCAAGTTACGAGGGTGAAACTTATTACGCGAATTCAAATGAGTTAGTTACAAGTATTAAAAATACCAGACATTCTCTTCACTGTTCTTTGATTGCTAAAAGAGACGCTGAAATGCAGACTGCTTATGAGTATTCAGTTGCATTAGATTCAAATGATTTAATAAGCCCCTCTATA
>Ga0233433_10003760_pt1 | contig 12020 bp, 9 predicted proteins | sample SI_122_August201_5_FD_179868 | JGI IMG/M metagenome (GOLD analysis project Ga0233433, IMG submission 179868) | Seawater microbial communities from Saanich Inlet, British Columbia, Canada - SI_122_August2016_100_MG | ecosystem: Environmental > Aquatic > Marine > Inlet | place: Canada: British... | reverse complement strand
AAGAAGAACCTGAATGTTTAATGTGTTCTTCGTAATAAATAGTATTAAATTATTTATATTTTTTATTTTAATTTATTTCTCTTTTTATAAAAATTTATTTTTCTTATTTTTTAATAATTTCTAAAAATTTTATATATATATATATATTAATTAATACATAATTTTATATAAAATAAAACTAAAAATAATAAAAATGAGAGCACCAGATACAGTTTCTAAAGTTTTAGCATCTTTATGCTTATTAATATTTGCTTTATGTATAGGATTAAGTGCCTATTTAGTAAGTGCCCTTAAAGGTGAAATAGATGATAAAAATTTTACAGTTTCTCAATCTTTAGCCTTTGGTAATAAATATGCAATGATTATACTATTAGTATTATCATTTAGTATATTAGGGTATTTAACTTATTATAGAAAAGGGGCTGATCTTTTACTTAGATTATTCTTGATTTTATTAATATCTTCATTAATAATTACACTTATATGGGTTACAACATTTTATAGTAAAATGGATCATTATATTTTAGCAGGTATTATATTTTTATCAGTATTAATAAATATTACATTAACAAGTAATACAATACATAATGAATTAAAAATGAAAACAAAAAATAAAGTAATGATATTACAAATACTACCAATATTAGCAATATTAGGTGGTATTGGTTTAGTTTTAGGTAAAAATGAAATTATAGAAAAAAAAGTTGTTCAATTATTTCCTTCATTTGAAAACTATATGATTTTAATTCAAGGAGCATCCATACTTACTCTTGGATTTATATAAATAAGTTTTTAGTAAAAACTTAACCAAAACTAAGTTTTTAAAAAAAACTTAACCAAAACTAAGTTTTTAAAAAAAACTTAACCAAAATTTGCGTGCGGGATTTGTAAATCCTGCTTACTTCTTCTTTTTATAAAACATAATTTGTTTTTTACCATTTTTAAGTTTAATTTCTCCTACAGGTTTAGGTAATCTATTTTTATATACTAAATTTTCATTATAAATATACATTTTACCCATTGCGTTAGGTTTTTTATCAGCATAATATAATTTATCTTTTATATTCATTTTATCATATAAATCAAAAACAAATTTTTCAGGTGTAATATCAATTGTATCAATCGTATCTTGAATAGATGGTGAATAAATATAATTATCTCTATTTTCAGTATCATAATCCATACATATAAGATTTTCATTTTCAGGAGATAATTTATTTTTACTATAATTTATACTACAATCAAAAGCAGACATTTTCATTAAATTCTGAAATTCATTCACAATTTTTTTCTTTCTTTCAGCAACCATATATAAATGTTCATCACTTGTTACGACTTTAAATGCTTTATTACTTAAAGCAGGGTTGGTGTAAGTATAAATATCAGAACGCACATCTTGTTTTGTAATTGTCTTCACTAATTCAGGAGTAATTGTAGACATATATAAAAATACTTCTACTGTGCGGTCTTGTTTTGGTAAATTTAAATGAGACCCATTACGCACACCACGCCCAATAATCTGTGTTATTAAGACCGGTTGCCAATAAGGCTCCATGATATGAATATATCTTACTTCTTTTAAATCTAAACCTTCAGCCCCAGTTTTTGTGGTCATAAGCATTTTTATAACATCACCAGTATAATTATTTTTATAATTTTTCTTTAATTCAGCAACTAATAAAGAACAACTACTATCTAATTTATCAAATTCAGAATTATAGATATTACGTAAAATTTCACGTTTTGTTTTATCTATAGCACCAGTATAAAACATATATTTATGTTTATCTTTATCTTTTTCGTCTATATCTAATACCCATTTCCATTCATTATTTACTTTTGTTTTTTTAATATCAAATTGCGACCATTTACCAGTTTGTTCTAGAGCAAGAGCAAATGTATTTAATCCAGTTAATGTTAAAAAATTACTATAGACAAATAGTTTGCCTTCTTCTTTTAAAATATTAGAAATCATTTTTAAATATTTTGGTGAATATTTAGCAAGACTACCATTTTTTATATCTAAATATTTATGTTTATCTTTTGCTAATATTTTTAAGTAAGTATCTTTAATCGTTTTTTCATAGGCTGACTTTGACATTGTATCTATTTCATCATCAGCAATTATTAAATCATTATCTAAATGTTCGGATAAAGTTTCAACTTGTAAAAGTTTATCTTTCACTTCTTTATTATCATAAGGACTACCAATTTCTTCTGGAAATACAAAAGAACAGGCTAACCTACTGTATAAACGATAAGTTGATGATACATTATCTTCTTTATCACCTTGGCGTTTTTTCTTTCTATCATCTTCTATTTCTTCATGTCTATATTTTTCATATTTAGATAATTGATATGAACTCATTGGTATTGGGTCTATATTAGTAGATATAAGTTTAGGATAACGTGTTTTATCTTGATAACCATAATAAGAGGTTAAACCTACAATACGGCGTTTAATTAATTCTACATTTTTTAATTTATTGATTTCAGGATTATAAAATTGTCTTTCAAATTCATCTTTATCTTCAGGAAAACACGTTTCTTTTTTCTCATCAATAAGTATTTTATAACCCATTTGTTGTATTAATTTTTCAATTTGTTGATAAAATGTAGTAAAATCAATATTACTTTCTGGTTTATAAATAATTCCTTTCCCTTTTGGTTCTGTTATAAAATCATCGGGATTTTTGGTGACTTTAATAATTTTGCGTGTTTTATCAATAATAATTTGGTCGACATAGTCGTTTTGTTTTAATTTATATCTAATATTTTCATAATTTATATTTAATCCACCATCATACAAAGTTTTAAATTTAATCTCTAGAACATTCATATATCCTCGTAAAATATTATAAATTTTACTAATTTCAATAACTTGATTAATAATTGGTGTCCCACTTAAAAATACATATTTTGGATTTTTGGCATCCATAAATAATTTATAAAATAATTTACCACTAACACTTTTTGAATTCATTGTATTACCTAAATTATGAACTTCATCTACAATAACAATTTTATTATCAAATATACCTTCTTTGAGTAAAGTTGATTTATTAGGAGCATCATAATGTAAAAATTTAAATCTATTATTTATCATATCATTAATTTGTTTATCTAATTTTTCTTTTTGTGATGGGGTTAAATCATTGTAATTGGAATTATTATTTGTAAAATCTATAAAAAAAACACCCTTATTATCATTTATAGATTTTTCTGTAATACCTAACTCTTTTGCCAATTGTTTTTCACTTTCTTTTTCACATTTATTAAATTCCCAATGATTTAATGTTTTAAAATAATCTGTTCCACATTGTTTTATTTCTTTTCTAAAATTCTCTTCTAAATTTGCTTTACTAACAAAAAGAACTTCTTTTTTAGTATATATTGCTTCAGCGATAGCAATAGAAGCACACGTTTTACCGTGTCCTAAACCAACATATAATAATAGACCTCTCATAGGACTTCCATCTTGTAAATAATCACGGGTTAAACGTTGAATAGTATTTAGTCGCATTTCGTTTTGTTCTTTAATACGTGGTATTTCTTGTTTAGTAGTATAAGATTTATTGGTTTCGTCATATTGAGCAAAAGTAGTATTTACCCAATTATAAAAATGCTTACGGTTAGGTAATTCCCATATACTATTTTTAGGATAAACTTTATTTTTAATTTCTAATGGAATATATTTCTCTAGAGACTTAGTTATTTTATCTTCTTTAGTTGCTTCTTTTTTATCTTCTTTTACCATTATATCTTTTTTAGTTTGTCCTGTTTTATTGTCATCATCATTTATTTTAACTGTAATAAATTGTTTTTTTTTTGATACTTTAATAGTTTTTTTAGGAATACTTTTAGAATTATTTTTAGAATTACTTTTACTTTTAGGTTTTTTCAATGTTAATTTAGACATATTATAAGTTTAATTAGTTTAATATAAAGTAGTTATAAATTACTAATAGTAGTTTATCTAATATAATATTATATTTTATATTTTATATTTTAATTATATAATTATAATAGTATATGTTTTTTTTAATTATAAATAGTTGCATAAATATAATTACAACTAATATAATAAATTATATTTTATTTAATTTATAAATAATACAAGAAGAATATAATAATATAGTAATATAATATAAATATAATAATATAATAAAACTATAATAATAGTAAATATGACAAAATATAATAATTCTAATAAAAAATCTTCACTATTAAAAAGTAAAAAATCATCATTACTAAAAACTAAATCAAAATCACTATTTAATAATAATTTAAATAATAATTTAAATGATACTGAAAACACAATTACATTTTCAATAATCAATAGTAATTTTAGTAAAAGTAAAAAAAGTAAAAAAAGTAATAAAACATTTTTAACAAAAGTAAAAACAATAAAACAAAATAAAGTATCTCAAAATAAAACAGATAAAGTGATTGAATTTTTAGATGACAATTTATATAATTTAAGAAATAAAAAAATAATTCAAGGTAAAAAATTAGATAGTGAATTATTTAATGATGATAAATTAAATTGTATTTGTAGTAATTTACATAAATTACATTTAGAAGAAGAATGTAAATGTAATACAATGAAAACCTATAGTTCTCAAGGAAAAAGTGGAGCGTCTATTCATTCTATTATGTGTAAAATAGAAAGTAAAAAAAAACAAATTAACAATGAACATAACTATGAAAAACAAATCTTAAAAGTTGTTCCCTTAAATAATTATTATATAAAATTAAGAACAGAAACAAAAAAATATATGTTTGTAGAATTAGATGGGTTTACAATACAAACATTAATTAATACATATGTGTATAATAAATTACCTTTAAACACAGTTAAAATTTTTAATTCTGGTGTATGTAATAAAAATAAAACAACAAAAGGTAAATATCAAGGTTATAATTTAATGGAAGAAGCAAATTTAGGTTCAGGAAGAGATTTTTTAACAAATATAATTAATGGTAAATTTGATAGTGATTTTAATATAACGAGTGATAAAAAAAGATATATTACTTTTATAAATGGTTTATTACAAATAATATTAATAATCGGTCATTTACAATCTTCATCTCTTGAATTTTTTCACGGTGATTATAAACCAGAAAATGTATTTGTTACAAAATGTCCTTTAACTAAAACTAAATACTTTAAATACAATGTTTTTGGTAAATCTATAAAAGTAAAAAATTTAGGATTTGCAGTATTAATTGCTGATTTTGATAGATCATCAATGACATTAAATAGTTATTATAAAAATACAGATAAACAATATCGTTTAATATCACCTATTTTATTTAAACCTTTATTAACAAATTATGTAAATAATATTATTAAAGACTATGGTGATATAGACCCTGATAATTATAAAGAAGATATTAAAATTAAAAAATTATTTATTAGTCATTTAATTCCTAGAAAAATGGATCCAACGATAACTGTATTACGCTCTGCGGGTGTTAAATTATATAGAGATTTTGATTTATATACATTTTTTATAAGATTAATTGAAAATGAAGATATGCGAAATTATATAGTTAAACATCAAATAAATGATACATTAATGAATTTTATGAGTTTTAATTTTAGAAAAGAATTATTTAGTATGCCAGTAAAAAATATTTCATTAAACGAAAGTGCTTATATTGTTGTTGAATTATTAAATAAACTAAAAGAACCTTTACCATTAATATTTAACCATAATTATATAAATTCTTTAAAGAACTTAAACTATAAATTATTTGATATATAATTTAATGATTTACCTATTTTTATTATTTTTATTATTATTTTTATTATTATTTTTATTATTATTTTTTATTATTTTTATTATTATTTTTATTATTATTTTTATAATTTTAAATTTATTATTGTAAAAAAAGAATATAAATAAAAACTAACTACTATTATTTAGACATAAAAATAAAAATTACATATAAAATTATATAAAAAATACATAAACACAAATAAAAAAATTACATAAACATAATTAAAATATGACTGAAAAAAAACAAAAAAGTTCATATTTTAATACAAATGAAGTTAAAAAATTTACATTTACACAAGAACAATATAGTAAGTTAGAATTGGAATATAATAGAACTATACTGTATAATACACTTTTAAATAATATTGAAAAAATATTAAGTATAAATGAAAATAGCGAACAAAATAAAAGAAAAAAATATGAAAATAAAAATATAATAGAACGATTTGTTTTGGAATGTATTAATCATGGAGTATCACCAGAAATAATACATAATACAAATAGTAATAATAATAATACAAATAGTAATAATAATACAAATAGTAATAATTATAATACAAATTATAATACACTATTAAATGAAACAAACTATGAAACAGAAACAAATTATGAAACATTATCATATTATTTCTTATTTAATCCTATACTAAATGATGGAACAAAACTATGTTCTATATTTTATTTCAATAAAATGATTAATGAATATAATGAAAAAAAAATAAAAGTATCTACAGAAATAATATCAAAAATAGAAAAAGAATTTATAAAAGCCAATAATGAATTTAGAAAACGACATAATGAATTTAAACATATGATAGAAACGCAAATTATTAATCTAGGAAAACAAATTGAATGTTCTATAAAATTAGAGAATGATACTCATTTTATTATAAAATATAAAGATTATACTAAAATTATAAATTCCAATCGTTATTATAAATTAATGAAAAATTATGATAAACCATTTCCTTATGATATTATACGTATGATATTAAGATATGGTATTTTTGATACATCAAGTCAACAATGGAGTATAGGTATAGAATTATATGAAACAATTAGTGAATTATTTGACATTAGTTTTGAAACATTTGCTAGTCCTTTAAATTTTAATATGTATCGTTTTTGTTCTATTTTTAAAGATACAGATAGTATTTTTGGAAGTGTAGGGAGTTTTTATAATCTAAATTATGAGAACTTAATATTACAAAATATAAAAGGGGTTTTTTTCAATCCACCTTATTTACCTATTCTTATGAAAAAATGTTCTTCGCAATGTTTAACACTTTTGGATAAAATGAATAAACATAAATTTGATTTTACCATATTCTCATTTTTACCAAATTGGGATGATGCTGATTATATACAATCTTTAATAAAATCTAAATATATGGTTGAGTATAAAGTAGTTAATAGAGGTAATTATATTTTACAAGAAAAAGATAAAGGAAAGCTTATCACTGGAACATTTGATTTATTAGTTATTGTTTTAAATAGTAATAAAAATAAATGGGATGAAAAAAAGAAAAATGAAATGAAAATGAATTTTAATACTATAATTAAAAATATGAAAGAAGAAACAAAAGAATTATTTTATAAAAAATAAATTTTTCATAGTTTTATCACATAAAATTATGTGATACACTTAGTGAATAATTCAGGTTTTTTTGTGTTTCGTATCTATATGACGCATACAATTTTGTTTTGTAGTGAATGTCTTATCACAAACATCACACGGGAACGGTCTGAGTTTTGTGTGAGTCCGTTCATGTGCGTCAAACGATGTTTTGCCAGATAAGACCACATCACAATGACTGCACTTAAAAGATTTTTGATCAGCAGCAGGTTTTGTATGACTTCTTTCATGTATTGTCAATGATTGTTTAGTAGTAAATATTTTGCCACATTTATCGCACTCAACCACTTGGTAGTCATAAGGTCTCAGTTGTTGTGGAGGTGGCGGTTGTGGTGGCGGTTGTGGTGGCGGTTGTGGTGGCGGTTGTGGTGGCGGTTGTTGTAGTAGTTCTGGGAATAGTTTTACCCACTCTTCAGCAAGACGATTGTGTTCCCATACTGTCATACCACATGAGCAATGAATGCCATATCTATTTATTGTGTGGTGTTTGCGTGTACGTTGTCCCCTACGACCTATCAAAGGTTTTTTCATAGGCATTTTGCGGTGTCAATAAAGTTAGTGATGAGTGATTATTAGTTTTGCATGTTTAATTTTTATACTTATATATAAAAAATTCAATTTTAATTAATTATCCGATTTTTATCCATTTTTTTATTTTTTATTTTACTAACACAATTTAATACTATACATAACAAATTTTAATACATTTAAAAATTGATTTAAAGATATAATTATAATTTAAATTATAAATAAGAATTTTGTTATATTTTACATTTTTATATATTTTATTCATTTATAATACATTTATACTACACTTATACTATAATAAATTTAATAAATATTAATAAATTATAACATTATAACAGTTTAAATGACGTCCCAACAAAATTATAATAAAGTTTCTTATGAATTAGTAGCAACTCCTGATGAAATTGTTTCTGGCTTTATTAATCCTTTTAATAAAGTAAATAAATTAATTACTAAAAATACAGTTCAAAATATATTAAAAAAATATGGTGTATTTCAAAATATTAATAATTTAGATTTTTATCAAGATGCGATGGTTCATGAAAGTTATACTGTTGGTAAAATTAAAACAATTTGTTCTAGAGATAATGTAAAAATTGTTAAAAATCCTGATGGTTGTGTTCTCTTACGTGATAATTCATATGAAAGGTTAGAGTTTTTAGGTGATGCTGTTATTGAAAATATTATTGTAAGTTATTTATATAGACGATATCCTGACCAACGTGAGGGTTTTTTATCCTCTATGAAAATGAATTTAGTTAATCGTATTACATTAGGTCATCTAGCAAAAGTAATAGGTCTTAATGATTATTTAATTATTGGTAGAACATTAGATGATTTACAAAATGCGAGAGAAGAAGATAAAATTCTTTGTGATGTTTTTGAGGCTTTTATTGCTGCTATTTATCTTGATTTTAACAATGATAAACACGGATTTTTAAGTTCTTTTATGTCTGGAGCAGGTTATCAAGTAGCCGAATTATTTCTAATTAATTTAATAGAAGATGAATCAAGTCAATTAGATATTACAACATTTATTCTAGATGATAGAAATTATAAAAATAAAATTGTAAAATTAATTAAAAGAATACATAAATATAATCCCACATTTAAGGTTTCTAAAAGTGATGTATCTAGAACAGGAGAACAAATTATTACAGTTCAACTTATTAATACAAATACTAAAGAAGTGATTAGTGAAGGTAAAGGACAAAATAATAAAAAAGCAGAACAAGATGCTAGTAAAATTGCTTTAATTAAAATGGGATATTTTAAAAATTAAAAAAAATAATAAAAATTAAAATAATTTTCATTTAATTAATAATTTTTATAATATATATGTATTTATATTATATTTTTTTTAACCACGACATATTTCTACAATATTACTAACCAATAAAGTTTTATTGTTTTCAGTAATTTTTGGAAATATATCAGCAATTTTATTCCAATTTTTTTTAAATTGGGAAAAAGGTAATTTTAATAATTCTAAAATATAAACATAGATTTCGGCTTGATATTCGGCATTTAAAATATTATAATTAATAACTATGTTTTTAAGTTCTTGATTTGTATTAGGAACTGTATAAAATGTTAATGTTTTATGTTGATAATCCCATAAGTAATCAAAATTTGGTGTTGTATTATTTAATTCATTACAAAATGATTTAAAATCAATATTATAAATTTTATTATCGGTTAAATCTTTTATAAAATTTAATTTATCATTTAAATTTGTATCATTTGAATTACTATTATATTTGTTTAAATTTGTATTATTTGTATTACTATTTAAATTACGATTACTAGAATTATTAATAATATGATTATTAATATAATCATAGTTTAGTGAAGTTTGAGTATTAGAATTCGTATTAGAATTCGTATTAGAATTAGTATTATTTAATCTATTTTGTCGTTCTTCTTTTTCTTTTATTGCTTTATCTCTTTTTGCCTTATCTCGTTTAGCCTTATCTGCTTTTTCTTTCTCTTCTTTTGCTTTTTTTATTAAATTTTGATTGTATTGTTTTAGTTTAGAATAATTATGTCTAATATCAATTGAACAAATACATTTATTACTTTCAGAAGCAATTTTAGTTAAGCACGTTTTACAATAAACAGCAGTGCATTGAAAACATTTAATACAAGGACTATCTTCTTCATAACAAATAATACATTCAGTTTTAACTTCATTACCTACAAAAATATCATTTACATTATTAGCCTCAGATGTGCTTATAGGCACATTATTATTATATGCGTTATTAAATGATTCTGTGAGTGCTCTTTCAAAATCATTTGCTTCCATAGTAAGAAGTTAAATATCATCATAATTATATAGAATTGTATTATAATAATTTTTTTTTCAATTTTTTAAAATTAAAAAGTATTAAAAAATATTGAAAAATATAATTTAATAAAATTATAAAACTTTATTAAATTATTAATATAAAAACATAATTTATAATAAATATAATTTTAAATTATTCATTATCATTATGTATATTAAAATTAATCCCGAATTAAATGCGAAAGGTTTATACTCTACAAAATCATATTTAAAAGATGAAATTGTATTTACATTAGCAGGAAAACTATATGATCATCCTACACGAGAAACTATCTATATAGGAGATAATAAACATATTTATGATGAATTTGGTATATTTATGAACCATTCATTTACACCTTCAACGCGTATTGATGGACATAATGTTGTTGCTCTTCGTGATATAAAAGGTAATGATGAAATTACATTTAATTATAATGACAGTGAATTAAAAATGGCTAATCCATTTTATGTTAATAATATATTAGTTGATGGTAATGATAATAATGTAAAGGAAAATTTATAGAAAATTTATAGAAAAGTAATAATACTAAATAAAATATAGTTTTAAATATTTTTTTATATTTTATTATATAATATTAAATTAAATTTTTTAATGTTAAATCTTCTTCTTGAATAGTAGAAGGTATTTTAATATTAGTATTTTGTGTTTTTTTTAATTTTTCTTGTTCTAATTTAGCCTGTTCTAGTTTTACCTGTTCTTGTTTCTTTCGTTCTTCATTATCATTATGAACTTTAATAAATTGTGAAACAACTTTTACTGGTTCGGATAAAATACCAGATTCTTCAAAAGAATAAATACCTCTCTTTTGTGCTACTATAACACCAGAAAGAAGTGTATTGAGTTGTTGTATTGTAATTGTAATATTAGTTTGTTGAGAAGACATTTTTAGTTTAGAGTATATATTATTATTATATAATGTTATTTCTTTATATTATTTATTATATTATTGTTTTTGATTTATACTATTTTTTAAATTGATTTTATTATATATTTTTATTATATATTTTTATTATTATTTTTAGTATTAATATAAATTATTAAATTTTGGATTTATTATGTATATTTTATTAATATTAAATTAATTATGTTTATGCTTGTGTAACAATAGCAACTGCCGAAGCAGCACCTGTAAATATATAATGAATAATAGCTGTTTTATCATTTATAGCAGCTGTCCCATGAACTGTTTCTCCAGTACCTGCTGTTACAGTTAAATTATTACCATCAGTTACTTCTACTATAAGAGGTGGTAATCTTGTTCCAGCAGCACTTGTAATCCCCATATTAGATAAAGCAGTTTGAATAGCATCAGCACCAGGTAAAGTTAAAGCCACTGAACCGCCAGCTACACCAACATACGCATAACCATTTATTATTTGTGCTGCTGTTATAACATCACCACCACCACCAGTTTCAACAGTTGTTCCTTGTGTAATACTACCACCATTAAATCTTGAAACACCCGCATTTACATTAATACCCATTTTATTGGCAGCTGCAGTAATTTTTAAAGAACTCCCAGTTGTAAGAGCAGTAGATGAAATATTTACAGCATCACTAGTTGTTAAAGCATCACCAGTAAATGATGATACTCCTCCTTGAGTAGTTGCTGTAGTTGATACTGTTAATGTAGGTATTGTTTGAGTTGTAGTAGCACCAGTTTGGGCAATATTAACTAAACCACCTGATGTTTTAGCAACAGAAGTTGATGTAATA
>Ga0233433_10003752_pt1 | contig 12037 bp, 10 predicted proteins | sample SI_122_August201_5_FD_179868 | JGI IMG/M metagenome (GOLD analysis project Ga0233433, IMG submission 179868) | Seawater microbial communities from Saanich Inlet, British Columbia, Canada - SI_122_August2016_100_MG | ecosystem: Environmental > Aquatic > Marine > Inlet | place: Canada: British... | reverse complement strand
GTTGCGCGGCACGAGGCACAAGTTCTCGTCACCGGCTTGGCAGACATCGCATTCGCCACAGCCGATCCACGGGTAAACGACGACGGTGTCGCCGATGGCCGCTGTGGCGCTCTCGCCGACGGCACTCACCGTACCGGCGATTTCATGACCCATGGTGAAAGGCAATTGATGAGCCCGCGACATGTCGGCCTTGCGGCCACCGCCCATGTCAAAGAAGCCTTCCCAGATATGCACGTCCGAGTGACAGACGCCGCAACCGACGACCTCAATGAGCACTTCCGCGCCGCTCGGCACCGGCATGTCGTCATCGTGTTCAACAAGCGGCTGGCCATACGCCGAAATACAGTAGCTTTTCATGCAACAGGCCTCCGATATGGGTGCCACCAAAATACGGCAATGGTCCTAACGGCTCAATTCGCGCATTGCGCGGTCCAGGCCGTCGATGGTCATGGGATACATCCGGTCTCCCATGAGCTGCTGCATCATGCCGACGCTTTGGGTGTTATCCCACCAGGCTTCCTTGATGGGATTGAGCCAGACGGCATGTTCATAGAGATCGAGGATACGCTGTAGCCAGACCGCGCCGGCCTCTTCGTTCCAGTGTTCGACGCTGCCGCCGGGATAAACAATTTCGTAGGGACTCATGGACGCATCACCGACAAAGATCACTTTGTAGTCGTGCGGATAGGTATGCAGGACCTCCCAGGTCGGCGTGGTGTCGGCGTGACGGCGCTTGTTGTCCTTCCAAACGCGTTCATAGAGGCAGTTGTGGAAGTAGAAATATTCCAGGTGCTTAAATTCGGTCTTCGCCGCCGAGAATAATTCCTCGAGCATTTTAACGTGCGGGTTCATGGACCCGCCGACGTCAAAGAAAATCAGCACCTTCACCGCATTGTGGCGCTCGGGCACCATCTTGATATCCAGCCAGCCTTTTTTGGCAGTGGCACGGATGGTGTCGTCAAGATCCAGTTCCTCCGGCGCGCCATCACGGGCAAATTTGCGCAGGCGCCGTAGTGCGACTTTGATGTTGCGGGTGCCGAGAACGACCGAGTCGTCCAAATTCTTGAATTCACGCTTATCCCAGACCTTAACGGCGGAGAAATTACGGTTGTCATCCTGGCCGATCCGCACGCCCTCGGGGTTATAACCGTAGGCCCCAAACGGCGAGGTCCCGGCAGTACCGATCCACTTCGAGCCGCCTTGATGTCGTTTTTTCTGTTCCGCCAGACGTTCCTTCAACGTCTCCATCAATTTTTCCCAACCACCCAGCGCCTCGATCTCGGCCTTTTCCGCGTCGGTTAAGGTTTTTTCCGCTAGCTTGCGCAGCCATTCTTCGGGAATTTCATGGGTTTCGCCAGGCGTCGGTTCGATGCCCTTGAACACCTCGCCGAATACACGGTCGAATTTATCCAGGTTGCGTTCGTCTTTCACCAGCGTCGCGCGGGAAAGGTAGTAGAAATCCAACACGTCATAATTGGCGAGGCCTGCGTCGACACCCTCTACGAGCGTCAGATATTCACGCAGGCTGACCGGCACCTTGGCGTCGCGAAGTTTCAGAAAGAAATCGATAAACATGCCTTTCCCTAGCCTTTCGCATCGGGCTCGGCAAGGCTATCTGAACTGGCGATCTGAACCGGCAGCGGCACGGCGCTCTTGATGTGCAGGTCGCGCTGGGCAAACGGGAAGTCGATGTCGTTTTCCTTGTAAAGATCCCAAACACCCAACAAAACGTCGCTGGTAACGTTGACGACACCGCGCTTCGGATCCTTGATCCATACCCGAAGCTGCAGATTGACCGAATCACCTCCAAACTCCATCAACCGGCAAACCGGCGCCGGGTCCTCAAGTACACGTTCAACGCCGATGGCCGCCTCGACCGCCAGGTCCATGGCCTTGCGTACATCGGCTTCATAGGTGACGCCAATATCCAGGCGCAGACGCACCAGTTCATTGGAATGCGACCAGTTTTCCACCCGTTGTGAGATCAACCCTTCATTCGGGATCAGGTGTTCGGTGCCGTCACGGGTGATCACCGAGACGTAACGCGCGCCAAGCGAATTGATCCAACCGAAAGTGTCGCCAATGCCAATAACATCGCCGGGTTTTACCGAACGGTCCATGAGCAGGATCAAGCCACTGATCAGGTTCGAAAATACCTTTTGTAGCCCGAAACCAATGCCCAGACCGATGGCGCCGGAAAACACCGCGAACGTGGTCAGATCAATACCAACCGTTTCCAGCCCGACAATCACCGCAATCGCATAAGCGGCGATCCGAAACAGCTTGCCCAGAAGTACGCCCGCTGCCGGTGTCACGCCGGGCAGCGCCGACACTCGTTTTTCGACCAGCGTTGAAGCAAAGCCTGCGGCCCATAAGAACACACAAAGCGCGATCACCACCTTGATCAGGCCGAGCAAGGACAAGCGCATATTGCCCGCCTGAACCGCCATGGCGTCGAGGCCGTCCATGGCCGGATCCAAAAGACCGGTAATATTCAGCGCGGCAATTGTCCACGCGACAATAGTGATGGTCCGCGACCAAGTATGATTGCGGACCAGGGTCGCCGCCATGCGAATCACCACCCAGGCGGTCAACAGGCTGACGACAACCTTGATCAGATGATGCGGCCACTTGGCACTTTCCGCAGCACCGACCGTGAACCACTGCAAAGCCAGCCAGACAACCGGCAGCGCCAATGGGGCCATCGCCGTGGTTACCGGTTTGCCGAACCGCAGGTACCATTCATGTGTCCATGGCGTGGCCAGAAAAGTGCGAACTTTCGGCGCGACGAACCAGGCAATGCAGAATGCCAACAAGACGATAGCGGCCTGCGTCGCGGCGCTGAGAACGAAAACATTGGCCTGGGCCCAGACGATGGTTCCGTCAAGCAACGCCCTGAGGTACGCAAGATCGAGAAACTTCTCCACACCGCCTCCGTAAACTGAATTCAACGCGTTGCATAGAATACGTTAGCACCGTCTGTGACGCCACCCGCCAATGCGCTGAACCGCAACCTATGGATTTATCCAGGTATACAAAAGTATGTCCTGATTGATATTTTCGTCATTACCACTTCGACTTGTTGCGCTTTGATAAACTAGGAAGATCTGTTGAGTATTCGGCTTGATATTCATGTCCTTGTCATCGCTGACAAGCTGTCCGGCGCTGCCTGTGCGGCAATTTTTCTGCCGGCGACAGACTATGCAATCACGGTTGTGCATACGGGCGCGGAAGGTCGACACCACATTCAAAGCGGCGATTACAGCATCGTCGTCGTCGTTGTTCTCGCAGCCTCATCTCGGCAAAAGGCCTGCCTTGAGGCCTTGGACAAGGGGGTCACATTTTACCTAATTAAGGACACGGATGGGACGCACCTGGACGCGCTGCCTTTGGCGGTTGAACGGGCAAATAAACTTTGCCGTCTGGATCTAGCCAAGCATTTGTATCTTGGCACCCAAGTCGTTAACCCCATTGACGACAATCAGGCCCGATTTCGTGATTTCACCGAGACCGCGTCGGATTTCTTTTGGGAGATGGATGCGGATCTTCGCTTCAGCTTTCTCTCTGAGCGTTTCACGGTCGTGTCCGGTGTCCCAGCAGGTCCCATACTCGGTCGAACGCGCGAAGAAATAGGGTGTCCGCCAGGTGTCGATCCCGAAGCATGGGACCAATTGCTCCGCGACAGCCTCGCGCGCAAACCCATCACGAACTTCGAAATGGTTCGGTCAAAACCTGACGGGCAGGATATCCATTTATCGATCAGCGCCAACCCGGTATTCGACGACGAAGGAAATTTCCAGGGATACCGCGGCACCGGGACAGACGTCACCGATTTAGCCCATGCGCAGCGTATGATTTCGGAAAAACACGATCTGTTACTGGATGCCATTGAGTGCATCCCGGACGGCCTCGCGTTGTTTGATGCGCACGAACGCTTAATTATCGCGAACAGTCACTACCGCAGAATGTTCCCAAGAGCACTTACATATTTCAACGATCCCGATGCAACTTTTGAAGACTTCCTATTTACCAACCATAAAAACCATCCCGACCTCGCACCAGAGGTTGATGTCGAAGAGTGCGTCCGTATTCGCCTAGAGAACTTTCGCAATCACAAGTCAATGAAGCGCCAAATGCCGTCCGGTGAATGGATTTTATCACGCGAACGCCCCACCACTTCCGGTGGCACGATCAGCGTCCGCACCGACATAACCGAATTGGTCATGGTGACCCAGAGGGCTGACGATAACCAGGCGCTATTGGTCAATGCGCTGGAGGCAGCCCCAGACGGCTTCGCGGTTTATGACAAGGACGATCGGTTGGTTGTTTGCAATGATATGTAGCGCGCACAGTATCCCGGCATCGATGCGTTTTTTGCCGACCCAGAGGTAAAGTTCGAAGATTTTTTGCGGTCACAAATATCCAGCCAGCGAGTGCCCATGGCCAATGAAGATCCGGAAATCTATATCCAAAACCGGCTCCAAGTATTTCGTCAATGTCGCGCGTTTGAGCGTGAACACAAATCCGGAGAATGGTTTCTTTCGCGTGAGTTGCGAATGCCCGACGGCGGCACCATGAGCATCCGCACCGATATATCCGATCTCAAGCGAGCGACGGGTGCGCTCAAGGAAAGTGAACTGCATTTAAAGATGGCGCTCGAGAGTTTCCCCGAACCTCTTGCAATTTACGACCCTGGAGACCGGATCATCATCTGCAATGATCGATTTACAAATCAAATTGATTGGTCTGCGCCTTATTTTATCCCCGGCGCAAGTTTCGAAGAAACCCTTCGCGAAGCCGTTCAACGCAGGGAATATCCCGCTGCTTTTGAACGTGAGGAAGCATACATTCGTGAACGGCTCGATCAACGCACAAACAAGTCCTTCGACTACGAGTCATACAAGGCTGACGGTCAGATATTCCGACACTTAGGCGGTCGTTTGGCCAAATACTCAGCCACTCAACGGTTATCACCTCTGACGAGCGCCTGAGCGAACGGGTCAACTATATTTTAAAAGGTAGCCGGTCCATGCTGGCGATCGTCGAACAGACATTGAACTATGCCAATGTCATGGGGAGCAATTATCAAATTTCCTGTAGTGAAATTGGCGGTGAGCGGCTGGGTATGTTGATTGAGAACTCTTGCATCAACAAGGAAGTTTTGGCCCATGAGCTTGATGTTTCGATCACCAATCAATGTCATGATATCTCATTGCCAAACGTGGTCGGCGCTGAGTTGGCAATCAACAACATACTCGGTTCAATCATCGACAATGCGATCAAATACAATGTTGAGGGCGGGGATGTAACGATCAATTTCGCTGGGGTTACCGACGGTCTGGCGTGCTTTGAAGTTTGCGATACGGGAATTGGAATTCCCAGCGACGCTACGGACAAAATTTTCGAACCCTTCGAGCGGCTCAGTCTGGCCACCGGAGATACCGAGGGCATTGGCGTCGGATTGTCAATTGCACGGCGCCTCACGGATCTCATGAACGGTGAGATCACTTATCAACATGGGCCTGGCGACGGTTCAAGTTTCCGAATTAGTCTGCCGATCGCGCACTGAGCGTTTGGCGGCAGCGCATTTGATGTTTGCGCATTGGCGCATGACCTGAAAACGCGTAAGCTTTGCCGGATACCATACTGGGGCTCCAAGATCATGTTTCTACATTATTTGGACGAAGATCAAAGACGCGGCCTATTTGCCTTGGCGGCGAGGATGATTGCCGCCGACAAAGTCGTGACGGCGCAAGAGGTCGATTATTTGAACTCACTGATCATGGAATCTGGGATGGAGGATGACGAACCCTTACGCGACAAGGGCAAGCCCGTCGACCTGACAATATTCGATACCCGCGACACCCAAGTCGCCCTGGCCATGGAGTTGCTGATCCTGGCCAACACGGATAAGCACTACGATGTCAACGAATTGATCCTTTGGGACGATGTCATTGGTAAGTTCCCGCTGACGAATATTGAGCGCGAGCACGTGCGCGCCAACGCAGAAATCGCGGCTTTGCTGGTCAAGAACGTGGAAGAACTAATCGACGAAGCACCGGTCAGCGGTCTCACCGATGAAAAACGCCGCGCCCGTGCGGACCGGCGTCAAAACAACAGACGCGGCTGGCGCAGTCGTCCGGCATTACGCCTGCCGCCGCTTCGGGTCAGTTATTCTCCCGCCTGTTCAAAAACGCCAATCGTTCAAGCAAATGAACGTCTTGTTCGTTCTTCAACAGCGCACCGTATAGGGGCGGGATCAAGTCTTTGGCGTCGTTCGAACGCAATGCCTCTGGCGGGATATCCTCGACCATCAACAGCTTGATCCAATCGAGGAACTCCGACGTCGACGGCTTTTTCTTCAGCCCCGGCACGTCGCGAATGCCGTAAAAAACGTTCATGGCTTCTGAAACCAGGCGCTTTTGCACGTCCGGAAAATGCACGTCGACAATACGCCGCATGACGTCTTCATCGGGAAACCGAATGTAGTGGAAAAAGCATCTTCGCAGGAATGCGTCGGGAAGTTCTTTTTCATTGTTCGACGTGATGATGACGATGGGCCGGTGGCGCGCCGCAATGGTTTCCTTGGTCTCGTAGACATGGAATTCCATGCGGTCGAGTTCTAGCAATAAATCGTTGGGGAATTCGATGTCGGCCTTGTCGATCTCATCAATCAGCAGAACCGGCTTGTGATCCGCGTCGAAGGACTCCCAGAGCTTGCCCTTGTTGATGTAGTTCTTGATGTCGTGAACGCGCTCGTCGCCAAGCTGCGAATCGCGCAGGCGCGCCACCGCATCGTATTCATACAATCCCTGTTGAGCCTTGGTGGTGGATTTCACGTGCCACTGAATGAGCGGCCGATCCAATGCCTTCGCGATCTCAAACGCCAGCACTGTCTTGCCGGTGCCCGGTTCACCCTTCACCAACAGCGGGCGCTCCAAAGCCACCGCAGCATTGACGGCAACCATCAGGTCTTCGGTCGCGACGTAATCGTCGGTCCCTTCGAAACGTTTATCCATGGAAATCCTCGTCGTGTTCTCTTGTCGTGTTTTCTGGTCTTAAGCTCTTACTCTGCGCCGGCTGGCACGGCTTTCGGATAATTGATGGTGGCGACGTTATCGATCGTCGGATGTCGCGGCACCATCAAGGCGAGGACGAGGGATAGCATGGCGATACCGGCGGCGGCCAGAAAAACGTAACTCGGCGAGATCACCCAGACAAAACCGAAGGCCGCCGGTATCACCACGGCAACGATATGGCTAATGGTGAAGCTAACGCCGGACGATGACGCGATATCTTCGGGCTTCGCGATTTTCTGGAAATACGTCTTGATGGCGATGGCTAAGGCAAACAGTACGTGGTCGAGAATATACAAAATAACTGCGAACCAGGCGACCGATGCGAAGGCATAAGCAGTGAACACGAAGATCAGGCCGACGTATTCGATGATCAGCGCGCGGCGCTCACCGACACGGCCGATGAATTTGCCGATTTTCGGCGCTAGGTAAACTGTCGCAACCTGATTGGCGAGGAACATCAAGCTCATATTGGCGACCGAGAAACCGAATTTCTCGACCATCAAAAAGCCGGAAAAAACCATGAAAATTTGACGGCGCGAGCCAGACAGGAAGACCAATCCATACCATAGCCAGTATTTTTTCCGCAGAACGATCTTCTTCGATTGTTCGGATTTCGCGCGCATTTCCGGAAACGACACCCAACAGAAAATACCGATGGCAATGGTCGCGCAGCCGCCGATCGTATAGACCCATTTCAGCGGCAACTGGGCCATGTCGACCGCCAGGTAAATCAGTCCGAATGAAACAAGGGCTGCAAATGATCGGGCGCTAACGATGCGGCCCAAAATCTGCGGCGCCTGATCTTTCGGCAGCCATTGCAGGCAGAGCGATTGGTGCAGCGCCTCATAATAATGAAAACCCGTCGACATGATCATCGTCGTGATCATCAAGCCCCAGAATGTCGGCATGTACCCGGTGATCAAGGTACCGATGCCCAGCACGATTAGCGCGATCAGCATCAACCGCTGTTCGCGGATCAGCAGCAGCACGAAGATCACCGTGAAGCTCAAGAAACCGGGAATTTCCCGCCAGCTTTGTAAAATACCAATTTTGATGCCGTCAAAGCCGGCGTTCTCCAACGCGAAATTATTGATCAACGCCATCCACGTGGAAAACGACAAGGGCATCGCAATGGCCAGAAGAATGAGCAGCGTCTCCGGTGTGCGCCAGCCAAAGCCTTGTTTCGGTGCTTCAATCATCAAATTGTCCCATAACTGTGGCATTTCCCACGTTAATCGACACTTTACCGAATTCAAGTGTGTGGCGTATAGTGGGGATAAAGACAACTTATATCGCGCTTCGGACACGCTTTCATTGGAACTGTAAGATGCCTCCGCTTCCCGACACCGCTCCTGGCATGCTGGTCACCGGCCGAAACACCATGCATCCCGATGATGACCACGGCATCGACCGTGTGCCCCGGCCCATCGCCAGCCGGTCGCGCGACATTACTGATGGTCATTTCATCGCCCGTCATCATCACCGCCGCGCGCAGCTCTTATTTGCGTCGAAGGGCACAATGGTGGTGACCACGGATCAAGGCATCTGGGTGGTCCCGACGCAGCGCGCCGTATGGATCCCGGCTTTCGTCGATCACGCCGTCATGTCTCGGGGCCAGCTTTCTCTCCGCAGCCTCTATTTCACCCCGGCACTGACGCCAGGCATGCCGGAAAGCTGTTCCGTCGTCACCGTATCGACACTGCTGCGCGAACTGATTCTGGCCTGCGTCGCCTTGCCGCCCGACTACGACGAGGCGGGTTCTGAAGGCCGGTTGGTTTCGGTGCTCCTCGATCAAATTCAAACACTGTCGGCGACACCGTTGCATCTGCCGATGCCGTCGGATGCCAGATTGATTCCGGTCACGGATGCGTTGTCGACGCATCCCGCCGACCCGCGCTCATTAGAAGATTGGGCCATGGAAGTTGGCGCCAGCACCCGCACCCTGACCCGGTTGTTCACCGCCGAGACCGGTATGACATTCCGGGAGTGGCGCCAACAAGTCAGATTATTGGAGGCCCTCACCCGTCTCGGCGAAGGTCACCCAGTGACCAATGTCGCCATGGATTTGGGCTACGACAGCCAAAGCGCATTTATTTCGATGTTCAAGCGCGCGCTAGGGAAGACGCCGGGGAAGTATTTCGCAGAATAAAATCGTGCGGTTCCGTCTCAAGCGCGATGGGGATGGCCGGGTTGACCATCGCGCGCCCCAAGCGACGTGACGGCAGCCCATCCTTCGGCGCGCTTCAGTCTGAAATTAATCCTCTGCCAACGCCGCCTCAATCGCCGCCAGAGCCTCGGCACCTTTTGATCCGTCCGGTCCGCCGGCCTGCGCCATGTCGGGACGGCCGCCGCCGCCCTTGCCGCCAAGGGCCTCAGAGCCTGCTCGAACCAAATCAACAGCACTGAACTTTCCAATGAGATCCTCAGTGACGCCGACAACTAATGAGGCCTTGCCGTCGGTGTTGGACATCACCGCGACGACGCCGGAACCAATCTGGCCTTTCAAATCGTCCGCCAGACTTTTCAATTCCTTCGCCGGCATGCCGTCTAAAATCTTGCCGACAAACTTGATGCCACCGATATCCTTGGCCTCGTCCTCCGCTGAGGCCGCACCGCCACCACCACCGGTGGCCAGTTGGCGTCGCGCATCCTGAAGTTCGCGCTCCAGCTTGCGGCGGTCCTCGATCAGGCTTTCGACGCGCACGGCAACCTGATCGGGCGATGACTTCAATATATTGGCGACGTGTTGCAGCGCCGTGTCCTGGGCGCGCAGATACTCTTCGGCCGCCTTGCCGGTCACCACTTCGATGCGCCGCACTCCCGCCGCAACCGCACTTTCTGAAAGAATTTTGAATATCCCGATATCCCCGGTGCGGCGCACGTGGGTGCCACCGCAAAGCTCGGTCGAATAGTTGCCGCCCTGCTTATCAGTGTCCTCACCGCCCATGGAAACAACCCGAACTTCGTCGCCGTATTTTTCACCGAACAGCGCCATGGCGCCGGCCTCGACGGCGGCGTCGGGTTCCATCAGGCGCGTCGTTACAGCGGCGTTGAGCCGAACCCGTTCGTTGACATCGGCCTCAACCTGGATGAGTTCCTCAGCGCTAATGGCTTTCGGGTGCGCGACATCAAAACGCATGCGCTCTGCGGCCACCAAGGACCCTTTCTGCGTCACGTGATCACCCAGGCGCCGACGCAGGGCTTCGTGCACCAGATGGGTCGCCGAGTGGTTGGCCCGGATTGCATTGCGGCGATCAATGTCGACATTCAAGACCACGTCGTCACCGACGTTGATGCGACCCTCGCACACGCGAACCACATGGACGTGCAAATCACCAACCTGCTTTCGGGTATCGGTGACGTCAATGCGCACGCCGTCCGCGGTGATCACGCCCGTGTCGCCGATCTGGCCACCGGACTCACCGTAGAAAGGCGTCTGGTTGGTGACCAGATTTCCTTCGTCGCCTTCGGCCAGGCTATCGACACGCTGGCCGTCTTTGACCAATGCGGTGACCTGGCCTTCAGCTTGTTCTGTCTCATAGCCGAAGAAATCTGTGGCCCCGGCATCGTCGCGAACATCGAACCAGATCGCTTCCTCCGCCGCATCACCGGACCCGGACCAAGCCTTGCGCGCCTCGGCGCGCTGGTGCTCCATGGCCGCATCGAAGGTATCGGTATCCACAGATATGCCGCGCGGACGCAACGCGTCCTGGGTGAGATCGAGGGGAAATCCATACGTGTCGTAGAGTTTGAACGCCGTCTCACCATCCAAGGCGTCGCCATCGGCCATTTCGCCAGTCGCGTCGTCCAAAAGCTTCAAACCCCGGTCTAGCAACTTCTTGAAGCGGTCTTCCTCCAACTTCAATGTTTCAGTGATCAACGCTTCGGCACGACCGAGTTCCGGGAACGCCAATCCCATCTGCTTGGTCAGTGCTGGCACCAGTTTCCACATCAGGGGATCAGTGCAGCCCATCAGGTGCGCGTGGCGCATACCGCGCCGCATGATCCGGCGCAGCACGTAGCCGCGACCTTCGTTGGATGGCAAAACACCATCGGTCATCAGGAATGAACACGCCCGCAAATGATCGGCGATGACCCGGTGGGATATATTGTGCTTGCCATTCACATCCGTGTTCGAATGCTCGGCGGACGCATGCATCAAGGCCTGCATCATGTCGATTTGATAGTTGTCGTGGGTGCCTTGCATGACGGCGGCAATGCGTTCCAGGCCCATGCCGGTGTCAATGGAGGGTTTCGGCAGCCCGATGCGTTCATCCGCGCTCACTTGCTCGAACTGCATGAACACTAGGTTCCAAATCTCGATGAACCGGTCACCGTCCTCTTCCGGTGAGCCCGGAGGGCCGCCTTCGATATGCGGTCCATGGTCATAGAAGATTTCCGAACACGGCCCGCAAGGTCCGGTGTCGCCCATGGCCCAGAAGTTATCCGATGTGGGGATGCGGATAATCTTATCATCCGAGATCCCTGCGATTTTTCGCCATAACGCTGCGGCGTCTTCATCGCTGGAATGGACAGTAACCAGAAGCTTGTCTTCCGGAAGACCGAATTCCTTGGTGATCAAATTCCAGGCCAGTTCAATGGCGTGGTCCTTGAAATAGTCACCGAATGAGAAATTGCCGAGCATCTCGAAAAACGTGTGGTGGCGCGCCGTATAGCCGACGTTTTCGAGATCATTATGCTTACCGCCTGCCCGCACGCATTTCTGCGACGTGACGGCGCGCGAATAATCACGGGCCTCAAGCCCTGTAAAGACGTTCTTGAATTGCACCATGCCGGCGTTGGTGAACATCAACGTCGGATCGTTCAACGGCACTAAGGGACTTGAACTCACGACCTCATGGCCGTTGGCATTAAAATAGTCCAAAAAGGCGTTGCGGATATCATTGACGGTCTGCATGGCGGCGTCCCAAAAAACTCAAATTTTGTCCCGGCTTTCA
>Ga0233433_10003749_pt1 | contig 12043 bp, 9 predicted proteins | sample SI_122_August201_5_FD_179868 | JGI IMG/M metagenome (GOLD analysis project Ga0233433, IMG submission 179868) | Seawater microbial communities from Saanich Inlet, British Columbia, Canada - SI_122_August2016_100_MG | ecosystem: Environmental > Aquatic > Marine > Inlet | place: Canada: British... | reverse complement strand
TTTATTTTTCTCAATAATTAATTTTTTATATAATAGAGGTTTATATGTATTTATGAAGTATTTCCTTCATATCATTTTTAAGCCCATCCCGTTCTAATGAAAAAGCAATATTAGCTTCAAGCCATCCAATCCGACTACCACAATCAAATCGATTCCCATCAATTTCAACCGCATGAAAATTTTGGAGTTTAATTAATTTGACCATCGCGTCCGTTAATTGAATTTCACCTCCTACACCTTTATTTCCTTTTGCCAAACACTTAAAAATTTCTGGCTGAAATATATAGCGTCCCATTACGGCGAGACAAGAAGGAGTGTTTGCAGGATCAGGCTTTTCAACTAATCCATCTACTTCCGTAAGTCTTCCAAAGGTTGTTCCAGGGGTAATAATTCCATATTTTGATGTTTGCTCTTGGGGGACTTCCATTGCAGCAACTAGATTTCCACCGACTTCTTCATATACCTCAACCATCTGTTTAAGGCAGCCCTTTTCAGCTAAGAAAATATCATCGGCTAAAAGTACAGCAAACGGTTCATTTCCTATTATACTTTCAGCACACCCAACAGCATGCCCTAAACCTAGAGGCTCTCCCTGACGTGTATAAGTTAAACGTAATCCGCTCGTAGATAACAAGCTTTCAAGCTCGTCAAGTACACTAAATTTTTCACGACTTTTAAGAATACTTTCCAGTTCATACGATCTATCAAAATGATCCTCTAAGGCCGTTTTCCCGCGCCCTGTCACAAAAACAACCTCTTCTATTCCTGCTTCTCTAGCCTCTTCAACAGCATACTGAATAAGGGGTTTATCTACAATTGGAAGCATTTCTTTTGGCATAGCTTTTGTAGCTGGTAAAAATCTTGTCCCTAAACCTGCCACCGGGAAAACCGCTTTTTTTATTGTTTTAATAGTCATTAAAAGCCTTGCTGTTATGCTTATAGATTTTTTCTGGTTTCTAACAATTCATTTTTAAATGAAACATTAATATTTAAGTTATTGAGCGTCAACTCATACTGCATGTGTTAATGGCTTTATTTTAAATTAAAAATTGAATTATATTACCTTCCGATTCCTACATAATCAACGCCTATAGGAACAGGATTATTTCTACCATAAATATTTCTTAAATCTACTAATCTTGCCGTATTCATTCTCTTTTTAACTTCTTCAAAATTCAACGCTCTAAATTGGTTCCATTCTGTAATAATCAAAAGTACATCCGCATCATCCATTGTATCATACATGTTAGTTACATATTTAATTTTATTCAACAATTTAGCTGCTTCTTCCATACCTTCGGGATCATATGCACAAATATTAGCGCCCCCTTTTTGTAATATAGGAATAATATCAAGAGCAGGGCTATCTCGCATATCATCTGTATTAGGTTTAAATGTTAATCCAAGTACAGCTATTTTTAATCCCTCTACCGACCCATTACATAAATTTATTACTTTATCCGCCATTACAGATTTACGATAATTGTTACTTTCCACTACCGCCTTAACAATACGATTAGTACCCCCAAACTCTTCAGTTGTGTGCAACAATGCTATAGTATCTTTAGGAAAACAACTCCCCCCATATCCTGGCCCCGCATTAAGAAACTTTGACCCTATACGACCGTCCAATCCCATTCCCTTCGCTACATCTTGAACATCTGCTCCCACATGCTCACAAAGGTCAGCCATTTCATTAATAAATCCAATTTTTGTAGCTAGAAACGCATTCGAAGCATATTTAATCAATTCTGAAGATTCTAATGTGGTAAATAAAATAGGCGTTTCATTTAAATAAAGAGGACGGTAAAGCTCTTTCATAACCACTTTTGCTCGGTCAGATTTTACACCTACAACTATACGATCAGGGTGCATAAAATCATCAATAGCAGCTCCTTCTCGCAAAAATTCAGGATTAGATACTACATCGAAGTCCGCTTTAGGGTTTTTATTGGCAATACGTTCATTAACTTTTTCTCCCGTTCCAACAGGTACCGTAGATTTGGTCACAACGACCATATAACGGTCTATATAGTCAGCAACCTCCTCAGCTGCAGCAAAAACATATTGCAAATCAGCTTGCCCCTCACCTCTTCGACTTGGCGTGCCTACAGCAATAAATACAATTTCCGCCGTTTTCATAGCCGCAGCTAAATCTGTGACAAATTCTAGTCGGCCCGCTGCTACGTTTCTTGCAATAAGAGTATCTAAGCCAGGCTCATAAATAGGTATTTCACCATTATTTAAACTGGTTATTTTATCACTATCTTTATCAACACAGACTACCTGATGACCAAATTCTGAAAAACAAGTGCCTGAAACTAAACCTACATAGCCTGTTCCAATTACAACTACACGCATAATAATCCCTTAACTTCAATTAAATTTCGTAAAATTGACGATACCATGACACAAAACTAGGTAAGCCAACTTGTATCGAGGTCGATGGAAAATAGCCAATATCTTTTTCAATAGCAGAAATATCCGCATAAGTCTCCTTAACATCACCTGGTTGCATAGGTAAGAAAACTTTTACAGCTTTCTTACCTATGGCACCCTCCAACAATTCAATCATTTCCAGAAGGTTTTCTGATTTATTATTTCCTATATTAAATACTCTATGCGGAGCATTAGAATTATCAATATAATATCTTCCATCATCAATTGGTGCTTTATATAAGCACCCAATGATCCCTCCCACTATATCATCAACATAAGTGAAATCTCGCCTCATATCCCCATTGTTAAATACTTTTATCTCTTTTCCGGCTAGTATGGCCTTAGTAAAAAGCCAGTAAGCCATATCAGGGCGACCCCAAGGACCGTATACAGTAAAAAACCTCAACCCGGTCATGGGGATGCGATATAAATGAGCGTAAGATTGGGATATAAGTTCATCCGATTTCTTAGTAGCTGCATATAATGACACAGGTGTATTTACAGCATGCTTTTCTGAAAAAGGCATTAATTCGTTACCACCATATACAGAAGAAGAAGAGGCATAAACCAGGTGTTCAAAACCATCAATATTTCTAGCTATCTCTAGTATATTCACATGCCCTACTAAATTTGACTGTACATAAGCACTAGGGTTTTTGATTGAATACCGCACACCAGCTTGTGCACCTAAATGCACTATTTTAGTAATTTTTTGTCTACAAAGCGCATCCTGTAATTTTTTTTGATCTGAGAAATCTAATTCGATAAATTTAAAATTACCAACCTCATTAATACAGGAGAGACGGGCAAGCTTCAATGCGACATCGTAATAATCATTCAAATTATCTATGCCAACGACATGTTCCCCACGGGAAATTAAGGCTTTACAAACATGCATTCCTATAAAACCTGCAGCACCTGTAACTAAAATGGACATGATTTAATTACTCTCCTGTTAGTAAAAATAATAATCGAATGATCATCGTATTTTTCAACTATTCTGGAAAAATTCCATAGTTTTATGTAGACCATTTTTAAGTGTCCATTTGGCTTCCCAGCCAAGAACTTTTTTCGCCTTACTAATGTCAGAGAAGTTGCGCATAACATCCCCTAACCGGGCTTCCGTTTTTATTACCCTCACCTCAGGGAAACCAGATTCTTTCATCACATCCACTAATAACTCAAGCATTTCACTAACCGTAGTTTCCTTGTTCGTGGCAATCTGAAAAACTTCACCGCCGACCTTCTCTACCGTTGCTGCTTTATAAATAGCGTCGATAAGATCAAATAAGAAAATAAAATCTCGAGTTTGAGAGCCATCACCATAAATTTCCAATACTTTTCCCGCCATAGCTCGACGAATAAATTTAGCTACGACACTAGATTTATGAGTAGAGCCTGGTCCATAAACATTCCCAAATCGAAGAGCAACTGTATTAATACCATATGTTTGTTTATAAACTGAACAGTATCCTTCTCCTGCTAGCTTACTAGCCCCATACGGGGATACTGGATGCGCCGCCATTTCTTCGTGAATGGGCGGAACACACTCACCAATTGGAGCGCCAGAAGAAGCAAAAACGAAACGAGAAACATTATTCTCACGAGCCCCCTCAAGGTAATTAAAAGTACCAATTACATTAGTCATACAATCCGAACGCGGATCCTCTACAGAGGGACCAACCCCTGTATTTGCGGCTAGATGTACTATAACATCCGCTCCACGCGTAAGTTTTATAGCAGAATCAGCATCCATAATGTCTGCCACGACTAATTCAACAGACTTGCTAGAGAAGTTATGAAGCTGGTCAATCTTAGATTCAATATATGCAGGAAAGGCCCAATTGAGATCTTGCCGAGTACCTACAGATAAATTATCTACAACACGAATACTGTTTTCTTGATTTTCCATAAGTTTTTGAATAAGGTTTTTACCAATAAATCCGCATCCACCCGTAATTAACCATTTCATACTTTTTAGCTCCACTTAACACGTGGTAAAATTTTACTCACATCAATTCTATCTTTATACTCAAGAACCTTATTCAGCATTCCAGCAATAACCTGATCAGTCATATAATGTGGCTTTAACCCTAATTCGTTAAGACCTGAATGAATTGGGTTATAATAATGATCTTCTAATTCCTTGCGCGGATTTTCTATAGCCTTAACTTCAACATTTAAATTAAGAACATTACCCACAGCCTGAATTTTTTCAGCTAGTTCATTCACTGAAAAAGTTTCTGTAAATTGATTTAAAATCCTCAATTCTCCTGCATCGACAGGGTTATTCATTGCCAGTTCAACACACTGCAATGTATCCTGAATATTTAAATATCCTCTTGTCTGCCCCCCTTTTCCATAAACAGTTAACGGCACTCCAGCGACCGCCTGCACAAGAAACCGGTTTACAACAGTTCCAAAAATATCATCATAATGGAAATGCGGTAACAGTTTATCTGAAATATCCGTTTCAGCCGTTGCAAATCCATATACTGGTCCTTGCATCAAATCAGATACTTTTAAGCCATAAGTTCTTACATAAAACCACAACAGGTCCGTGTCTAAAACTTTCGTAGTATGATACAAAGAGCCTGCAGCTCTCGGATACAAAAACTTCCCTGAACGGCCTTTATGTTCAATATCTATCCAGCCTTCTTCGATATCAATATTCGGAGTACCGTATTCCCCCATAGTGCCAAGTTTAATAATATGACATTCAGGGGCATGCTGCAAGACAGCCCATATTACATTAAAAGTAGTTTGCAGATTATTATCAAATGTTAGCCTAGCTGTTTCATAATTCATCATAGAGTAAGGGGCAGACGGTTGTTCTGCATAATGTATTACGACGTCGGGCTTAAAAATAGTGAAAATATTATCTAGTACACTACGGTCACATAAATCACCTATAGTCACTTTAATTCCATTGCCTGTTTCTGCTTTAAAAATTGCAGCACGCTCATCTAATAATGGCGCGTTCAACAACGCCTCAGATGCTGTTTCTACAGCAGTTTTTCTACGTAAATAATTGTCTACGACCCAAACGTCATGTCCACGCGCAGAAAGTGACATAGCAGTAGGCCATCCAAGATATCCATCGCCACCTAAAATCAATACTTTCATTAGCCTTCTCCAACCAAGCCATTCTCTATTAAAAATTTAGTCAACTCTTCAGGCTTTAATGATATTTCAACTGATGAATTATACGGATTATTAATACCTATTTTTTTATCATCGCAATATTTATAATTTATTTTACGGTATATGTTTGTAAATGCTGGAAGAACAGAAAAATACTCATCAAGCTCAACTGTTCTTCTGGTTTCCTCTTCGTTCATTAATTCTTCATACAATTTTTCGCCAGGTTTAATACCTATTTCTTCAATCACAATGTCAGAATTTCCACTTTGTTTAATTAGAACATTAGCAAGGTCATCTATTCTACAGATAGGCATTTTAGTAATAAAAACCTCACCGCCACATGCTATAAAGACAGAATTTAATAATAAACGACAAGCCTCTTCGAGTGTCATAATAAATCTCGTCATATCTGGATGAGTAAGTGTTAGAGGACCACCTTGAGATATTTGCCTTTTAAATATTGGTATTACAGAGCCCCTAGAGCCTAAAACATTCCCAAACCTTGTAGAGGAAAAAATTGGCCCCCCCTCATTTGTTGTTGCGTGGGCCGCCGTCATAAGCCTTTCACCCATCAACTTCGAAGTACCCATTACATTTGTTGGATTTACGGCTTTATCTGAAGAAGTGAATATGACACGCTCAACATTATTACTAAGTGCAGCGTCAATTACATTCTGAGTTCCAAGAATATTTGTTTGAATTGCGTCTCTGGGGCTTTGCTCACACAATATGACATGCTTTAATGCCGCAGAATGCAATACAATATCAACACCATTCATTTTATCCTTTAATGATGTCACATCTCTTAAGTCACCTAAAAACAGCTGAACTCTATCATCTTTTTTATAATCTTCTGTTACAAAAAAAAGTTCACTTTCATTATTATCTATACCAATAATATGCTTAACATCAAAATCAGCTAAAAGGCGTAGTAGCTCCCTCCCAATTGTGCCACAGACCCCTGTAATTAATATAGTTTTATTAGTCCATTGATTTTGCATTTGACACCCATTGTTATAATATAGCTAATATTACGCTAATCCATTTCTACATTCAATATAATTTTGCGTTTTACTGCCTATACAAATTACTATACGTTTTTGGTAAAGCCCACCTAAAATTTCTTTTTCATTCCTTGAAATAATCACTTAAAACCTATTTACATTAAATTTATTAGAAAAGACTAGATCAATGTCTTTAATTATTTTTCAAGGTCAAAGCGTGGCATTAAATTCCAAAAAGGGATCAAAAGAATAGCGGCAATAAAATTGGCAAAAGCAAGCCATGTAATAAAAAATATTTTCCACCGCCAATGTTCGTAAAATTTATCCTTAATACATGAATTTTCCATATTTATTATTTCTTGAAGTTCTTTAGAAGTTTCCGTGTAATAACTTTTCCTCGCTCCACACCAGGTTGCCCGTAGGGATCAACACCTAGAAGATAACTGGAAAATTTTGTTTCTAGAAAAAAATGCATGATTAGACTGCCGATGTTTTTTTCACTCAAATTATCCATGTGAGCCTGACGTGTAGGTTGGCCTGTTTCACACAGTGCATGATGCGTTCCTTCTGACATAGCAGAAACAATATCGTGAAGCGTTAGACCTGATAAAGTATTCATACCAACATCATTAGGCATTTCTGGTATACCCGTGGCCGGGCTATCGTCGCAACCAACGCTAATAAAACTGTAACTTTTATCTCTCGGCCCTTCCATATAAAGTTGAAGCTGACTATGCTGATCGAGGGGGCCTTGGGCGATTATTGGGGTCGTTCCTACGCCTTTTTTACCGAGACTTTCCGCCCATAATTGACAGTACCATTCACCAATTTTCCGCAAACGATCATCATAAAGAAATAGTACAGAGATATTGATATTATTTTGTTGCTGTTGAGAAATAATATGAGCAGCACCAACAGCGGAAGGAATATCATCTGGTTTTTTTGCCACTTTCATTTCTTCTATCACTTCCTGTGCACCAATTCGAAGCTCTCGAATATTAACACCGGCAATTGCAGCGGGCAATAAACCAACATTAGAGAGTATAGAAAATCGCCCCCCAAGCATGATGTGATGCTGGAGCGACGGCAGATCGAAAAGGTCAATTAATTTTCGAAGTGGAGATGTTTCAGTCTCTGTGATTATAGTAATATGATCTTTATAATTGCAATTTGCTTCCTTTAACCATTTCATAACAATAGCAAGTAGAGCGTGAAGCTCGATCGTGCGGCCTGTTTTAGAAATGGCTAGAATATGAGTATGTTTAGGATTTAGACTTGAAAGTAAATGAGGAAATCCAAGAGGCGATAAATTATCTGTAAATTTTACATTTGGACGATCGTTATTATAAGTTCCGCAGGCTTTTATAAGTGCCTGACCACCAAGGCTGGAACCACCAACGCCCAAAACTAATACATCTGTATTTGCAGATGATATACGATCCGCATTTTCTTCGATCTCAGCAAGATCATCAATCATCGCCGGTAACGACAACATTGGCTTATCAGGATTAATTGCTTTTTCTTTAAAAGCTGGAAGAATATATTCCAGTTTCTTCATTAGTTTACATTTTACAGTGGTATCAAATGCTTCAAAATTTTTATAGACCCAGGTTAATGGCATTATTTTAATCAAATCCTTTTTTTCGCATAGTTTATAGTTGAATAGATATACTTCACCATATAAAATATTTTTTTATTTCCGTAGAAGCTCTAGAATTTCTGCGGTCTTTTCTTTCATCAGTGCTATGTCTCCTTTAGTTTCTAAATTTAACCTGACTACTGGTTCAGTATTAGAGCTTCTTAAGTTAAAACGCCACTTTTCAAACTCTAAACTTATACCATCTGTTTTATCTAGGACCAACGCATCTTCCTGATAAGCGTTTAATACTCTTTCGATGGCTTCTACTGGTTTTTCAAGCTTACTATTAATTTCACCAGGTGATGGGTATTTGGCAATTCGCTCTTCAACTATTTTTGACAAGGATGTTGATTTCTTACAGAGTAATTCAGCCACAAGCAACCAAGGGATCATACCGCTGTCACAATATGAAAAGTCGCGGAAATAATGATGCGCACTCATTTCTCCACCATAAATAGCATCTTCAGCCCGCATACGTTCTTTTATAAAAGAATGGCCAGATTTGGACATAATAGCCCTACCCCCTGCTTTTTTGACGAGATCAAGCGTGTTCCATGTTAGGCGAGGATCATAAATAATTTTTGATCCATGATTTTTTTGCAAAAATGCATCTGAAAGCAATCCTACAATATAATAACCTTCAATAAAGCGGCCTTTTTCATCAAACAAGAAACATCTGTCAAAATCTCCATCAAAAGCAATGCCCATATCAGCATTATTTTTTAATACTGCATCAATGGTATCCTGACGGTTTTCGGGCAACATAGGATTAGGAATTCCGTTAGGGAAAGTACCATCAGGTTCGTTATAAATTTTAATAATTTCAACTGGTACAGCTGATTTTTTCAACCTTTCTTCAATAGCGTCGATTACATGTCCCGCAGCACCATTACCAGAATTAATAACCAACTTTAAGGGCTTAAATGAGGCCAAGTCTACATAAGTCATCAAATGGTCAACATAAGTATTTAAAGTAGATTTTTGTGACAATATTCCGCGTTTGCGAACTTCTGGGAAATTATTTTCTTCTACAATTCGCTTAATATCTAAAAGCCCAGTATCGGCACTTATAGGACGCGCCTCCTCACGCACCAGTTTCATTCCGTTAAAATCTATAGGGTTATGGCTTGCTGTTACTTCGACACCTCCATCAAGCCCTAGGTATTTAGTGGCAAAATAGATTTCTTCCGATCCTGTCATTCCAATATCAATGACATCAACGCCTGCGTCTAAAAGACCTTCCGATAAAGCATTTTTCAGCTCTTCTGAAGTCAGACGAATATCACTACCGACGACAATACTTTTTGGATTTATAAATTTCCCAAATGCTCGGCCAATACGGTAAGCAATATCGACATTAAGTTCCGTTCCCAGTTGTCCACGGATATCATACGCTTTAAAACAAGTTATGTTTTTCATAAGTTAGCAATCATTTTAAATTAAATATCTATTCGCCATGTTAATCCAGCCGCTAAGCGAGGTAGAATTCCCTGAGTTAGAGTAACTGCTCTGGACTGAATGTTCATTTTTGCATCTAAATGACCAAATTCAAACCGTTTTGAAGCAAAAAATTCAAAGCTTTGATATTTTTGACGCTCAGCACTAACAATATTTCTGGATGTATCATCCCAGTTTAAAGTAGCGGTACGTATGCTGATACGATAAAATTCACCATCACTTTTAGTATATGTTACTGCTAAAGACGCAAGTTTACTATCGTTATCAAAACTATGTCCTAAAGTTCTACCGTCATAACGATGACCTGTTTTATAAATTGTGTGGCCATACATTACACCATCTCGCCTATCACCTATTAACCATGCTAGTACATCACCAGAGTCACTTAATTCTATGTTAAATGATAAATTTTCGCCACTTTCGCCGACTGGAGCTGTCAACGTAGCCCCAATTAGCCGCGAATATTGATATGGTATAGCAAATTCTATATCTTCTGCAGTACCTTCGGCGTAAATCCTTAAACTTTTATCACCAAGTGTTATGGAATGAGCAATATCTATACTTGCAAGTTGATTTCCAGGTTCATAGTCCGTAATTGTGTTATCGAGATCCCCAATTGCAATCAGTGCTCTTGCCCACATGTTGGGTCCACAAGGTCGGTTTTTCCCACAGAGTTGCAAAGTTCGCGAAAGCCCAACTTCAAAATTATTAAAAGGTTCTATTCCCAGGCGCATCCCAACCATTAAGGTATTTGGTACATGTCGATTTTTGCCCATATTAGTAAGAAACATATCCCATGTCCAAGGCCCAATCCAATTGAGCCATTTTTTTTTAAAAGATTTTGGATTTATGCGGCGAAAGCCGGCGGATAGCATAGGTCGTGCATTTGAACTTAATAAAAGTGTATTATCTTGTCCAGGTCCCCACCAGCGGTCGATAGCTCCTGCGTATAATGACCAGTTGCCAATATTGGTTGCAATATACGAGCCATCCAAATTAACATTATCACCACTTACATGATCTATATAATTAAATAAAACATTAGCTTCTATTTTTTCTTCCGTAATACCAGCAGATAGTGTGAGGTCCATATCAGACTGTGCCGTATCACCAAAACCACGCATAAGACTTGGTTCATTGGTATATCGTGCTATAGCTGATGCTCTGAGACCTTTATGCGGCATTTTGGTTCTAATCCGCTCAATTGCACGCATAATATGTGCCGGATAAGATTGATCTGCACTTACATTTATATTTGCTATTATTTGCCGCCAACTCATAGGCCATGTGTTTACAGGGCCGTGTATTATATCATAAGTCTTTAATAGCTCTACATCGCGGCGCAAACCCGGGTCACCCACCGGGGCCCATTGTTGAGCATATGCGGCCAAACTAAAAGTGAATATTGTAAAAACAACTACAAGAAACCTTATATACATAAATACGAATATCCATTGTTTCATTGTATCTAAGCCATCAACTTTCCAATAATAAATTCTGCAACTTCATTAGCACTATTATCCACCGTATTAACATGAATTTCGGCTATCTGCGGAACTTCATAAGAGCTATCAATACCTGTGAAGTTTTTGAGTTGCCCCGCTCTTGCTTTTTTATAGAGACCTTTTATGTCGCGCTGCTCACATACCTCCAGTGGGGTGTCGACGAAGATTTCTATAAATTCCCCGTCGCCCATCATTTTGCGAACCATTTGGCGTTCGGCGCGAAAGGGGGAGATGAAGGCGGTGAGAACGATCAGACCACTATCGACCATAAGATGGGCGACCTCTCCAATTCTGCGGATATTTTCTACCCGGTCGACATCGGTGAAGCCAAGGTCTTTATTGAGGCCATGACGGACGTTATCACCGTCCAACAGGTATGTATGATTTCCCATTGCGTGGAGCTTCTTTTCAACCAGATTGGCGATGGTTGATTTTCCAGAGCCTGAAAGGCCAGTAAACCAAAGGACTTTAGGTTTCTGGTGCTTCTGTTTGGCGCGGCTTTCTTTATTCACATCAACGGCTTGCCAATGGATATTACTTGCGCGGCGCAGACCAAAATTAATCATTCCACAGGCTACTGTGTTATTAGTAAACTTATCAATAATGATAAAACTGCCCAATACTTTGTTATTATTAAAGGTATCAAATCCTATGGGCTCGCCAAGATTAATATTGACAAGGCCTACTTCATTTAGTTTCAATATTTTTGAGCTTTCATGCTCGAGAGAATTAACATTCACTTTGTATTTAAGTTCAGTGATCACACCTTCAATTGTTTTATTGGTGGTTTTGAACAGGTAAGGACGGCCGGGCAGCATATCATCATCATGCATCCAGATAATATGAGCCTGAAA
>Ga0233433_10003745_pt1 | contig 12048 bp, 13 predicted proteins | sample SI_122_August201_5_FD_179868 | JGI IMG/M metagenome (GOLD analysis project Ga0233433, IMG submission 179868) | Seawater microbial communities from Saanich Inlet, British Columbia, Canada - SI_122_August2016_100_MG | ecosystem: Environmental > Aquatic > Marine > Inlet | place: Canada: British... | reverse complement strand
GGCCATCGTGATCGCGCGGCTCTTGGTGCCGCCGGAACCGACAGATGATGCGCCAATCAATGACACGGTCGAACTGCCCCGCACCGCCGGTGGCGCCATGGATACCATCACTCAAGGGACTGTTGATGGCGTCAAACTACTGATCAATGTCATCGCCATGCTGATCGTCATGATCGCGCTGGTCAGTCTCGTCAATATTGTCCTTGGCTTGGCGCCCGATGTCGCCGGTCAAGCATTGACGTTGCAACGATTGCTCGGCTGGGCGTTGGCGCCGCTCGCCTGGTTATTGGGGATACCTTGGGAACAGGCGGCGACCGCCGGCGGTCTTTTGGGCGCTAAGATTATCCTGAACGAGTTTATCGCCTACGCCGAAATGGCAAAGCTACCGGCGGAAATGTTAAACGATCGCGCCCGCTTGATCATGACGTATGCCCTTTGCGGGTTCGCTAACTTCGGTTCGCTGGGCATTATGATCGGTGGCTTGACGACCATGGCACCGGAACGCCGCGCCGATATCGTCTCGCTGGGGATGAAATCGATTGCCGCGGGGGTCATGGCAACGTGCATGACCGCTGCGGTCGTGGCAGTTTTGATTTAACGGAGTGCGTAGTCACTCGCCACAACACTCGTTCCGCTGATTTTCATTTGGTTTCGCGCGGGTGGGCAAACGTACTTGGCTGGGAACGGCCTGAATTGCAGGGAAAGACCGTCCAACATGTCCAATTCCAATCGCCAGATCATTTTGAAACTACGGCCATTCGGCCGACCAACAGCCAAGGATTTTGGCATGCGCACCGTGCCGGTTGCGGAACTTGGTGAAGGTGACGTGTTGGTGCGCGCGCTCTACATGTCGCTTGACCCTTATATGCGCGGCCGCATGGATGACGCGAAATCCTATGCCGCGTGCTTTTCTTTGAATGAACCCATGCAGGCGCGCGTGGTTGGTCAGGTCGTGCGTTCTGAAAACGGCGCCTTCGCGGCCGGCCAATTGGTCATCGGCATGCTGGACTGGGCCGATTTCAGCGTCGTTGCCGGGGCCAAGGGCCTGCGTGTCATTGATGATCAAACGGTGCCATTGCCCTATTACCTGGGGGCGCTCGGCATGCCGGGGATGACCGCCTGGATTGGCATGGAAATCGGTGCCTCTAAACCCGGTGAGACGGTTTTCGTCTCCGCCGCATCCGGTGCCGTCGGGCAGATTGCCGGCCAAATCGGGCGCCTCAAGGGGTGCCATGTGGTGGGCAGCGCGGGGAGCGATGACAAAGTCAATTTCATCACCTCAGCACTGGGATTTGACGCTGGCATAAATCATCGCACGCAATCGGATCTTCTGGCGGCATTGCGGGAAACGGCACCGAACGGCCTTGATGTTTATTTCGATAACGTCGGGGGCCGAACGCTGGAAGCGGCGCTGGATCATGCCAATATCGGTGCCCGGATCGTCGTCTGTGGGATGATCAGTCAGTACAATCTGACCCGTGAAGAAACGCCGGGTGTTCGCAACCTTACCCATATCAATCGCAAGCGCATGCGTATGGAAGGATTTATTGTTAGCGACCACGTCCACCGGTTCGACGAATTTGCGGCTGAAATGGCGGGATGGCTGAAATCCGGGGCGGTCAAATACCGGGTCGACGTCACCGATGGCCTTGAAAATGCGCCGGCCGCCTTTCTATCGATGTTGGAAGGCGGGAATTTCGGCAAACAAGTCGTCCAGATTGGCTCGAAAGTCTAATAAATGATGTATTTAACTGTGTATCAAATGCTCGCATCACCCAGAAACGTTCGGTTATAATCCGGTATGCTTGATTTATCCGATAAAGCAGCAGGGATGCGCCTACTGTGTCTGGATACGGACCGGGAATGGTTGAATATTCTGAGCCGGGAACTGGGGTCCATCGGCTTTGCCAATGTCAACACGGTCATCGATCCAAAAAACGCGCTCAGCTATCTGCAGATGGGCGAAGTTGATTTAGTGATCACGCATCACGATCTGAAATTCGTTAAATTTCTGCGTCATGCCGAAGCCAGTCCGGATCGAAAAATTCCGGTCATCATGGTCACCAGCCAAGTCGGCCCCGACGAAATCTTTGCCATACGCGATGCGGGGGTCAATGAAATCGCCATCAAACCTTGCTCAATCAAGCAACTGGTACAGCGTATCGAGGCTGTAGCGACGAACCCGCGCCGGTTTGTCTGGTCGCCGCATTTCACCGGCCCCGACCGGCGCCGCAAGGAGGTCCTATTGTCAGGCCCTGAACGGCGAGAGCCCGACGACGCATAAACCGTGATTTAGTGGTACGCCGGCGTTTCCGGCTGAAGCGGCAACACGGGCTTGAGGCCGGGCACATGAATGCCGCCCCGCCGCGTGCCCAATTCAATATTCACATAGCGCTGGCGATATTGATCGGGTAAGGGGCGGCCATCCGGCATGGACAGCCACAGGCGCACCAAATGGCGTTTCTTCGCGGCCTCCAGCCAATCTTCATACACCGTACGGCCATGCATGATCAGATGATTGTGCAGAAATTGAATGTCGCCTTTTTCGAATGGCAGATGCAGACAGATGTCTTCGTCGCGAGCCACCGCATCCAATAAATCAAGTGCTTCGAGCTGAAGGTCCGTCAGATTGGGTACCGCATCAAAACGCTGGGCCGAGTCAATATAAGGCCGGAGCGGTCCGAACGTGCTGAGCAATCCTTCGTGCCAGTTGAACACCGGCAGTTGGAACCACGGATCCATGCCTTCCGGAATCTCGCCACGTCGGTCGATGTGGATGGACTGATAAAGAACCTCAAGCAGATCAGGGCGCCGCTTGAGAATTTCGTCATGTACACTGACGGCGCTGACAATACTCGATTCACCCCCCGAGCGCGCCGAATTCCGACACATCAGCGCGACCACATCGACGGAATCGGAATGAAACGGCAATTCCACCGGCGTCTGCGTGATCCTTTGTTTGGGATCGTCGGGCGATGTGCCGATGTCGATGACATGGGCAACCATATGACCGTTACGATTTTGTGCCACCGGATCGCCGATATGAACACCGATGCCAAAGTACAAACGCGCCAACATCGCCATATCATAGCGCTCAACGGGCAGACCGCGGACATAGGCGAAACCGCGCCCATGCAATAAATCTTGGCGTAAACTGGCGAGACGGGCACCAAACGCCGGCAACGGAAAATCTGCCTTGGTGATCGACAGGGTGTCGAGGCCCGCCGCCTCACACGTCGATGCCGCGGATTCCAACTCCGAGATCTCCGCGTCACTGAGACGGTAGATCCAATCATCGGATGCGGCCATCTCGGGGCCCCGCCACGCCGCCGGCCCGCCGACCGGGCCGGGCGCCATAGGAAAGGTTGGATTGTCGTGCTTCAGATTATCGCCAACCATCAACTTACCTCCTGGCCTAACTGGACAAACGTCGGCAGCGCTGCCAAATCTTTACCGCGCCGTCGGTTGTCCGGACATTCAAAGTGTAGTCGTCGATCAAATCCATGTCGACCCGCGTCCCGGCGCCGGCCCCACCAGCCGGCACCGTATAGGCGAAACCATGACGATCATAATCGCCATCCAAGCGCTTTTCGCCGGGAGTGACAAACTTCGGTCCATCAATGGAAAATGAACGCCCGTCCTTTGAACACCATTGGCCATCAATGGTGTCGGCACGGACAACGCTAGGCTGAACAGAACCCAACGCCATCACACCCAGTAGCAACCCCAATCTTCCGACAATCGGCATTTCAGCCTCCTGCTGTACGACTAGAAACTATTCGAGATGGAATTAAAGGTATTACCGATCTCAGTCCCGATAGTCATCACCGCAACGATTAGGACCAAGGCAACCAGCGCGACAATCAGCCCATATTCAATGGCCGTCGCGCCGGAACGGTCGGATAGGAATTTTAAAGCCGTCTTCATTCTACCTTTTTAACACGACCCCAAGTTCATCTCCAAGACCGACATCGCGATGTTTTCAAATTGTTGCCGCGGTTGGCGCGGACGGCGTTAATTACGTACCGCGACGCGGTAGGTAAATCCGGCTTTCCCCTTGGCCGGCACCGTGATCCGCCAAACGGCTTGATTATTCTCGCGGGTATGGGGTTGATCGGAGTCCATCAGGCGCCAATCACCCGGAACGGCTTCGACGATTTTTACCGTTTCCACCTTGGTGCCATCGTTAACCAGCACAATTTCATAGGCCGCTTCAAATTTATTGCGGTCCTGGCGGCGGAAATCCGATTGGTGGCGGAACACGCGCACATCAAAAGCCTTGCCCGCATTCAATTTGACATCATCGCCGATGGGAATGTCACCAACGCGATCCTCGCCTAGGAATTGCTGCGCGCCACTGCTATCGGGCCCATATAACCGCACCGTCCCCGCCGGCAAGGGTTGGGCGGTGTCGCTCTTCGGGTTTTCGAAACTCAGCCGGATGGCCGGATGGCTCGGTTGCTTGGCGCCGCCGCGAACGCGACTAAACACCGCCGGGTGGCTTTCCGAAACCAGTTCACGCCGCACGTTGACGGCAAACGGCGTCATCAGCGCCGCCTGGGCCTCTTCGCCGGGCCTTAAGGTTAGGGTTTGCGGCAACTCATACAAATGATACCCGGCAAGCGCCTCGCGCACCGCGACGGCCCCGCTCGAATCTTCCATCTCGGCTTGCAATTTCATCCTCAGGGCACGGTCCGGCATCGCGCGGCGGGGCGACGACACCCGCCGCACCTGACCGGCGACAAGACTGACGCGGGCCGCATCGAAATGCATTGCCGTGCTGTTTTGAAGGGCCGCCCAGGCGGCTAATTTCAAGGTTCCGGCGCGCCGGTCCCAGTTCGCGGTATACGCGGCACGCCAAGAAAGCCCGCCGCTTAAGTAACGGATATCAATGTCGTGCTGTCCGGCGGCGGCACTTTCCAAACCCACCACCAATGCCGCCTTGGCCCGAAGATGATCAGGGATGGCCGGGAACGCCCATCGCCCGGCTGGATTGGTGACCAATTTGGTGCCGATTCGCGCAATCACGCCGTTTGCCACGGAAATTGGCGTCGCGGCGATACTCATTTCAACGCCTGTTTCCGGGTGTGTCCTGATCAATTCAACCGTCTTGCCAATATGCGCTTCGAGCAAGCTTCTGGGGTTCAAATTTGCCGGCCGCAAGGTCCTAGACAACAGTCGGACAGGTTTTGAAAACCCAAGCTCCAGGCTGTCGGCAATCATCTGCGGGCTGACGCCGCTCAAGGACAACTCATTAATCCCTATAGGTAATTCCGCCCGCCGCCGATCCTTCACCAAAGCCAAGCCGTTGCCATAAATGGTCAATGCCAATGCTGTGCGGTCCGCCACTGTGACGTTCTGTTGTGCCTGCGCGTATGAAGATGCGGTTGCCGCCAGTGCGCCGCCGATTATCAATACCATCAATCGTCGCATGAGCCGTCCTTTCGATTACCTTAGCCGAGTTTGCGTTCGCAATCGGCGTCGGGCAAGGTGATAAAAGATCATTATGGTGGTTCCGTGGCATGAATGTGGTGACTTTTCTGCAAGGTGAACACGGGTTGACGGTGTTCAGTATATGCCTGCTGGCTGCGGTCGTGGCAGTGACCATGCTGGTCGTACAACACGCACGCAATAAGCAATCATCTGATCAATTTGACAAAGCGCACGCTCAGGCGAAATCCGAACTGGATATTGCGCTTGAGGAAAATCGCCATCTGATCAGCGAGAAAACCGAAGCACAGACTCGCTATTCGGAGGTACTAAAAACCCTTGAACGATTGAATTTGGCGCTCAATGAAGCCAATGCCGAACGCGAAATTGCATTGCGCGAGAAAAACCAAGCACTGACCGACGCTGCGGTTCGCCTGAAAGAAGTCCAATCCATGCAAGAGCGGCTGGTGGATTGGGAAACGGCGAAAAAGCAGAGCGTTGATGCGGCCAAGGCCGCAACGTCGGAAATCGCCGCACAAGTGTCAACCAAGCTACTTGAGGACCACAAGCAGGAAACGAAAGCCGCCAAAGAAGAAGCCGAAAAGCGGGTTTTAGAAACCACCGAAAAGGTCACCAACAAATTTACTCAAGTGGTGAATACGTTGGCTGCGTTGGATAAGGATGTGAGCGAAAACCGCCATACGATGGAGACGGTTTGGCGTGCCTTATCCAGCCCCGGCGGCGCCGGACAATTTGCGGAAATTGGATTGGAGAACGCTCTAAAATCATTCGGTTTGGAAAAAGGCCGCGATTTTGTCGTTCAGCAGCAAATCGAAGGGAAACGATTGCGACCGGACGTTATGGTTTTTTTGCCTGGAGATTGCGTGCTTGTTATCGACAGTAAGGCATCAAAATTTTTACTCGAACTTGCCGAGGCTGAAGATCAAGATACCGAAACAAATGCCCTATCCAATTTGTCTAAAACCATGAATAATCACCTTAAGGATCTGGCCGATAGAAACTATGCGGCGGCCGTGCGCGAAAGCTATCAATCGGCCGGGCGCGATGCAAAAATTCGCCGGATCAATACCATCATGCATCTGCCCAACGATGCCGCTTTAGAAAAATTATCTATCGCTGATCCCAAATTCTTGGGAAAGGCGGCGAAGTTGGGGATAACGGTCGCGAGCCCAGCGGCATTGGCGGGCTTAATTGGATTTGCTCGAGTCGAAATAGATTTTCAGAAGCAAGCCGAAAATCAGGAAAAAATTATCCTGACCACCCGGCAATTAATCGACAGCATCGGTGTCATGCTTGAAGAAACCAATAAGGTTGGCAAAGGATTGAAATCGGCAATCGATCACTTCGACAAGGTTGCCGGAAGCGTAAATTCTCGCTTATTGCCGCGAATTCGGACGTTGATTAGATACGGTATCCGACCAGATCGTCACAAGGGCGTGCCGGCGCATATCCCACGCTATCAGATCACTAAGTTGGATGTTGGGGACGTCATTGACGGTGAAGCAGAAGAGATCAGCGATACTTTAAGGCTCGAAACGGAAGAAGGCGCGGTCGAAGAGTAACCTTTATCGGCGGCCTTCAGCCAAAACTTCCGGCTTCAATTCGTCACCGTGCGCGGCAAGAAACATATTGCGGCGATTTGAATCGTTGGCGCCGAGTTTGCGTATCCAATCGCCGATCATATCTTGAACGCATTGCTCTTTGTCAGCGGCCAGCGTGCGCACCCATTCCAGTACGGGGGCCGGATCAAAACCTTTTTCGGTCCATTGGGTGGTGAAGCAAAGTGCTGAGTAGCGCATCCATTTGTTGGAGCTGGCCGGCCATTTGGCAAGGTCATCCAAACGTGCCGGGTCATCGCGCAGGCATCGGCGTCCGACCAACGCCAAACAATCGGCCAGTGCCGGGCCGTCGACCTGCGGGCCGCAATCGATGACGAACCGCCACAATTCACCGTTCACCGAAACATGCTCCAGATTCATCATGCTCAATGCGGCGATCTTGAATTCCCAGACCGGTTCGTTCCAAAGCCGCTGCGCGAACGGCATCAAAACATCGATATCCGCCTGACCGACAACCGCCTTCACGGCCTTGGCCATGTCTTCGCGGGGGACGCCTAAATGTTCCCATGACGATTCCTCGCGGGCCTTGACCTCAGCCGCCCGGTCCCTTGATCCGAGGGTTCGCAATTTGAACGTCAGGGCGACATAGAATGCGTTGGTCATGTGTTTTCCACGAGGTTGTCCGCCGGGCTGTCCACTGGGCTTTCGTTGTCAATCGTCCGCCGCGCCTTCAATGCAGCGCTCAAAGTACCATCATCAAGATAGTCGAGTTCGCCGCCTACGGGAATACCATGTGCCAATCCTGATATTTTAACTTTCGAACCGGCCAACTTATCAGCGATGTAATGCGCCGTTGTTTGCCCATCGACGGTGGCGCTCAAGGCCAGGATAATCTCGGTCGCCGAAGCATTCGCGACGCGCCCCACCAGCGCTGGTAGCCGCAGATCATCCGGCCCGATCCCATCAAGTGCCGACAGCGTGCCGCCGAGCACATGATAGCGCCCCTTAAATGCATGGGTACGCTCCAAGGCCCAAAGGTCGGCGACATCTTCGACCACGCAAATCACGCTGGCGTCGCGCCGCACGTCGGCACAGATTGCACACGGGTCGCGGCCATCAATGTTGCCGCAGTTCGTGCAGGTGCGGACCGCTTCCGCCGCTTCGCCCATTGCCTTTGCCAACGGCGCAAGCAGTGTCTCACGGCGGCGAATGAGCGCGAGAACCGCACGCCGTGCAGAACGCGGGCCGAGCCCCGGCAGTTTTGCCAAGAGATTGATCAGCCGTTCGATTTCCGGCGCCATCATGCGGCAGTTCCTTCCTTCGAGGCCGGCGTCTCATGTGCTGCAAAGGTGCGCGCCATCATGCGTCGTAGGCCGCGTCCGAATTTTACGATGGTTCGGATATACAAAATTTCGAGGCCACTCAGCCCCAATTTGGCGGGCTGGACAAATAGAACATCCCCATGGTGTCGCCGCGTAAATACGATGGTTGCGAAGCCCAGCGCTTCCAATCGGCGGCGGATTCGAAAAACATCGGGCGTCTGGGCCGGATCCATGAAATCGTGAAACTCCACGGTGATTTGTGCACATTTAGCCAACGTTGCATCGGTGGCGCTGTCGAACAAATTGATTTCTGCCCCTTCGATATCAATTTTCAACAAGTCAATTTTATCGAGATCAAGTTCGTCGAATAATCCATCCAACGTCAGCCCTGGCACTTCAATTTTTTCCGCCACCTCGAAACCGGCAGGCACGTCGATACTGCCCCAATGAAACTCGTCGTTCGGAATGTGCAATGTGACCGGACCAGTTTGCCCGCCCATGGCGTAAAAGTACTTGTTGAGTCGTTCCAATTCCTCAATCGCATCAAAGTTCTTGGGCGTCGCCTCGACGCAATGGCTGAAAGCGCCTGATTTTTCAATGACACCAGCCGAGAAGGCTGCCGTTGAGGCCACAAGATCAACAACCACAGAGCCTTCACCGAGAGTAGGTAGATAGAACGTATGACCGCAAATTTCTGGAAGCGTTTGCAAATTGACGCCTATCAAAATGGCAATTGGAAACCCGGTGGCAATGGCAAACCGCCGGTCAATTCCTGCATCTGTTCGCGCATCTTTTCATCCGCCTTCGCTTTGGCATCATTGATGGCGGTGAGAATAAGGTCTTCCAGGACTTCCGCGTCATCGGGTGTCACCAAGGCCGGATCGATCTTGATATTGCGCGCCTCGCCCTTGCCGTTCAGCGTCACCTGACACATACCGCCCCCGGACGTGCCGGTGACTTCAAGTTCCGCCAATTGATCCTGCATTTCCTGCATCTTCGACTGCATTTGCTGCGCTTGCTTCAGCATCTGGCCAAGATTGGTCATCAGACTTTCCTTCGTTGATCGAACTCCCAGGGCCCGCATACCGTGCATGCGAACCCTTGGGTCGTGTATAACACTGGCGGAGGCCCTTTGACCATGCAGCACCGCACACTCTTCGTCTTTGATATCGAGACGGTTCCCGATACCGATGCCGTGCCGAATCTAACCGGCTTTACCGACCCGGACACTAAGGCCCGCCGCGCCGAGCTTGAACGCTATCACCTGGACATTACCGACGGCAAAAACGCCTTTCCCCGTCAGCCGTTTCACCGTGTCGTCGCGATCAGTTTTCTGGAAGCCGATATCGAATATGGCGGCTGCGGCGAATCTTACTATCTGAAAGAGCTTCGATCAGGCGGCGAAGCGGGGTTTGATGAAAAACAGCTACTGCAAGGGTTCTTTCAATATTTCGAGCACTTGAAACCCCGCTTGGTCAGCTTCAATGGCCGGACCTTTGATTTGCCCGTGCTCAAATACAGGGCCATGGCGCACGGGATAGCCGCACCCCGGCTCTACGGTGCCGGCGATAAATGGAACAGCTATCAAAGCCGCTATTCCATGGATTGGCATTGCGACCTTTTGGACGTTTTGCGCGATTACGGCGCATCGGCGCCGGTCAAATTGGCGGAAGTTTGTGCCGCCATGGGATTTCCGGGCAAATTCGGCGTCGATGGCTCGCAGGTGGCCGACATGATTGATGCCGGTGACGTGCGGGCGGTTCGTGATTATTGCGAGACCGATGTACTAAACACGTACCTTGTTTACCTCAGGACAATGCAGCACCGCGGCACCCTGGACCACGATGCCTACAACCGTGCCGCGGCTGATGTGATCACGATGATCGAACAGCAAGGCGGCGACCGACCGCACCTGCGCGCCTTCATGGATGCCTGGGGCGAGGCATCCGAGAACACCTTCCTGCTTGAATAATTTGATCGAATACACGCGAATGGGTTTCGCAAAGTTTGAATTTGCGCTATACTAGCTTGGGGCTGTGGTTGGCACGGCGGGGACAATATAAAGGGGATCGACAGGTGCGGAATGGCGAAAGCCAAACTTCAATCCTACGATCTGACCCAACTAAATATCCTGGTGCTGGAAAAGCATGTGCTGATCCGTCAGCTGCTGACGGACGTTTTCCGCATCTTTGGGGTTGCCACCGTTCAAAGCACGTCCGACCCTGACAAAGCGTTCAAGATGTTTCAGGCCTTCCCTTCCGACGTGGTTCTGACGGATTGGACCTATGACTTGGATGGCCTTGATTTCGTCGAACGCATTCGCAAAGACCCCGACACGCCGAACCCTTATGTCCCGATCATCGTGACAACAGCCAACACGCGCATCGAACACGTGAAGGTCGCCCGTGACATCGGCATGACCGAATTTCTGACCAAACCGATTAGCGCCAAATTACTGTATTCAAGGATAGCCGCGGTCGTCGAAGACCAGCGGCACTATATTCGCGTCGGCGATTTTTTCGGACCGGACCGCCGACGCCGCAACGGCGATGAACACATTGGTATCGAACGCCGCCGCGCCAGTCTTTTTTAAAACGCGATCACGATGCCCGGCGCAGCGTGCCGGAATGGACCCGAACCAGTGCGAATTGCGAAGTCGGGTAATTGTTGCCAAATCAAAATTCACGACATCATTCCTTCGGCGATGCGGCGTCTTTTTTCAACGGCGTTTTCCCCGACCGCAAGGCCCGCAGATTGTTCCTTCAAGCGGTTTCATTGTATTGCGCGAGGGGCCAAACTGACGGGTAACACCAACACCGCTTTTCATATGGGACCTGACCATGAGCGCATTCACCATCTACGGCGCCGCCGCGTTAGCCGAAATTGGCGGTTGTTTTGCTTTCTGGGCATGGCTTCGGTTGGGTCAGTCGCCACTTTGGCTGATCCCAGGTCTTGTATTGTTGGTCATATTCGCCTGTCTTCTGACCCGGATCAGCGCTGATTTCGCAGGCCGCGCCTTCGCCGCTTATGGTGGGGTTTACATCTTGATATCGCTGATCTGGATGTGGGTCGTTGAAGGCGGCCGGCCGGATCGCTGGGATATGGTCGGTGCCGTGACCTGCCTAGCAGGTGCGGCGATGATTTTGCTGGGACCGCGCGGCGCTTAACGGCGCCCGATCGGCTAGTTAATCGTCTTTTGACGCGGCGCGCCGAACATCCTCGACGGTGGCATCGGGGAAAGTTTCCAACACCGCCTTGACCAACGGGTGACCCGTCGCCTCGGCCTCCAATGCGGCTTGTTCGGCGGCACGGTCCTGGGTCATTGTCGGCGCCCCCTCCTCACCGGAAACCGTCACGACCCAACGAATGTTTGTTTGGTCATTGAGAAAGCTGGTCAACCGGCCGGCTAAATCCGACGGCGCCGTTTCCGTTGGCCGGAACTCAATTTTTCCGGTTTCGAAATCGACAATGTGGACGTCATTCTCAAGATGCGCCTTGAGGACCACCTCTCGGCGCTCACCGGCCAAGGCGACAATGTCCGCAAAGCTCTGAAGCCCAGGTTCAGGCGCCGGTTCGGCGACTTCTTCCTGAACCGGTAGCGCGTCTTCCAATGGCGGTTCCGGCCGGCCATTGGGCATGACTTCGGCACTGGCGGAGGGGCCGGCATCATCGGTCCCAGTACGCTGTTGGATTGGCGGCGGCACGGGCGCCGAGGC
>Ga0233433_10003744_pt1 | contig 12055 bp, 9 predicted proteins | sample SI_122_August201_5_FD_179868 | JGI IMG/M metagenome (GOLD analysis project Ga0233433, IMG submission 179868) | Seawater microbial communities from Saanich Inlet, British Columbia, Canada - SI_122_August2016_100_MG | ecosystem: Environmental > Aquatic > Marine > Inlet | place: Canada: British... | reverse complement strand
TGCAGGGAATGATAGTACAAGTACCGATTTATTTGAATGACAACCTTAATACTGCTTATAGCCCACAAAAAATCCATGATGTACTGTCACAACATTATGATAACAGTGAATTTATTAAAGTTAATCCATTAGATACAGTACAAACACCAGTTGAAATTTCTCCAGAAAAACTTAATCATTCTAATATGTTGGAAATAAATGTGTTTCCTAACAAAGAAGGAACACAGTGTCTTCTTACTGCTACATTTGATAATTTGGGGAAAGGTGCCTCACGCGCCGCGATACAATCAATGGAGCTAATGTTGGGCCTGTAATTGTTTAACTTAAATAACTATGAAGAAATTTTTTCCGAATTTTTTTCCAGGCCAATTCGTTAGGTGCCGTAATAAGTCCTTTTGTAAGCTTAGTTGGGTCGTATTTTTCACCATCAAAACTCGCCTGATATCCCCCAGCTTCTGAATGAATTAAACTACCTGGTAAGTGGTCCCAAGGAAACGTCCTATAGTTAATTGTAAAGTGCTTGTCATCCGTCACTAGTTGGACATACTCATGCCCAGAACAACCTAAGTTGTCATAACCTTTAAAAATTTGACTAGCTAACCTTCTCATTTTATCTCTTGTTGCTCTGTCCCTAAAGCCCCCGAGGCTTAAAAATCCCGACATCTGCTCCAGATCAACAGCTTCACAGACTTTAAGTTTTTCTGCCGAAATACTAGTAACTTCATGCAACCAGGAGCCACTGCCCTCTTCTGCTGCTATATATCTGTCATTTAACGGGTCAAAAATGACTGCTAGCACGGGCGCCCCAAATCTTACAAGGCACACCATTGTGCAAAAAAGATCAATTCCCTTAGTGAAATTTTTTGTACCATCAACTGGATCAATGACCCAAACGAGCGGCTCGCTAGATAATAGGTTAATTGTATCGGGCTTTTTTGAAGTGATTTCTTCTCCAACAACCTGTGACCCTATAACTAATTGTTTAAAAGCTTTTGATAATTTTTCTTCCGCTTCAATATCAGCAATTGTGACCAAATCACCCGGGCCATTCTTCTCTTCTATCTGTTCAGAGGTTAATGCCTTAAATCTAGGTAAAATGAGTTCGTCTGCAGTTTCTTTAATAACCGCAACAACATTTTTCATTAAGTCAGTCACTGTGAATTCACCATTAAAAAATGGGGCCGCAAGGAGCGGCCCCAAAACATTTCAAAATTGGTTGATATATTAGAAACCCATACCACCCATGTCAGGCATACCACCCATGCCGCCCATGCCGCCCATGCCGCCCATATCGGGCATACCACCACCACCGGCTGGTTTATCCTCTGGTGAATCAGCAACCATTGCTTCAGTCGTTATTAACAGACCACCAATAGAGCATGCATCCTGAAGTGCTGTACGAACCACCTTAGTAGGATCCATTATACCAGCATTAATCATATCGACATATTTTCCAGTCTGGGCATCAAAACCAAGTTTTGAATTTTTCCCTTCCAGAAGTTTACCGACAATTACAGAACCATCCTCTCCTGCATTTTCAGCAATTTGTCTGACAGGCGCCTGAATAGCACGACGCACTATATCAATACCAACTCGCTGATCGTCATTTTTGGGTTTTAAGTTGGCTAAACATTTCCCCGCATATAACAATGCTGTGCCGCCTCCAGGTACAATACCCTCTTCAACTGCAGCCCTTGTAGCGTTTAATGCATCATCAACGCGATCCTTACGCTCCTTCACTTCGATCTCTGTACCACCGCCAACACGAATGACACCGACGCCTCCTGCCAACTTAGCCAAACGTTCTTGTAACTTTTCTTTATCATAATCAGAGCTAGTCTCTTCTATTTGCGCCCTAATTTGGCTACAGCGACCCTGAATATCCTTTTTCTTACCGGCACCAGATACAATAGTGCACTCTTCTTTTGTTATCGATATACGCTTTGCCGAACCAAGCATGTCTAAAGTTACGGTTTCTAGTTCTATACCAAGATCTTCAGAGATCATCGTCCCGTTGGTGAGGATAGCTATATCTTCAAGCATTGCTTTACGACGATCACCAAAACCAGGAGCTTTCACGGCTGAGACCTTCAATCCACCTCGAAGCTTGTTCACAACTAGTGTCGCAAGTGCCTCACCTTCCACATCTTCCGCAATAATTAATAATGGACGACCTGATTTTGCTGCAGCCTCTAGGATTGGCAACATCGCTTGAAGATTAGAAAGCTTCTTTTCGTGAATGAGAATATATGGATTTTCCATCTCACATATCATTTTTTCTGCGTTTGTGATGAAATAAGGGGATAGATATCCGCGATCAAATTGCATACCCTCAACTACGTCTAACTCAGTCTGAAGAGTTTTTGCTTCTTCAATTGTAATCACACCCTCATTACCAACTTTTTGCATTGCTTCCGCTATCATGGTTCCTATTTCACTTTCGCCATTCGCGGATATCGTGCCGACCTGAGATATTTCTGCAGAAGTCTTTATTTTTTTGGATTGTTTTTCAACGTCAGCCATAATCGCGACAGCAGCCTGATCAATCCCTCGTTTTAAATCCATTGGGTTCATGCCAGCAGCCACTGCTCTAACTCCACCCCGAACTATAGCTTGTGCCAAAACCGTAGCAGTAGTTGTTCCATCGCCCGCAACATCAGAGGTTTTTGAAGCTACCTCACGCAACATCTGCGCGCCCATATTTTCAAATTTGTCTGACAGTTCTATCTCTTTAGCCACAGAGACGCCATCCTTTGTTATTCGAGGCGCTCCAAATGACTTGTCTAGTACAACGTTACGTCCCTTTGGCCCTAAAGTTACCTTTACTGCATCAGCAAGCGTATCTACGCCGCGCAACATGCGGTTACGAGCGTCTGCTTCAAATCTCACGTCTTTGGCTGCCATAGCCAGTTCTCCTTATTTCAGATTAATCAATTTGTTACTTATATGGTGTTGATGATTTTTTTTGCAACAGGCACAAATATTTACTCTACAACCCCCATGACATCGGATTCTCGCATAATTAGCATATCCTTGCCATCTATCTTAACTTCTGTCCCGGAGTACTTACCATAAAGCACGGTATCACCCTTTTTTAATTCAAGTGGAACCACTTGCCCGTCGCTATCTCGTGCTCCAGGACCAACGGACAATATTTTACCCTGGCTTGGTTTTTCCTTAGCAGTATCAGGAATAATAATTCCTCCTGCTGTCTTTGATTCACTCTCAAGTGCCTGAACGACCACACGGTCATGAAGTGGGCGAAACGCCATAAATAACTCCTAAAAAATGATGTCAAAAAATAAAGCGACTTTCTTTAGCACTCTAATGCTTCGAGCGCCAGAAAAATCACACCAAATTGTTCAATTTTTTTTTATTTTTGGTTTTAATTAATCAAACGTCACATTTTGTTTCATTAAAAAATTCGTAAATCTCCAAAACGTTGACTAAACCGATTGGCATTAAGGACAGATAACGAGACTGTTATGTTACAGCAATCAATCTTAAATAGTTTTTTCTTCACATTTCCATATTCATAGAGCCATGCAATTGCCCCACTATCTTTACTATTTATTTGAAAATTATACACCGTTTCATCGACGTTTAAATATTCATCAATTAACATACAGAAATCAGAACAACCTTCACCCGTCACAGCTGAGAGCAAGATTTCATCAGTAGTTGAATTTGCTTTTAATTGTTTGTGTACTTCTAGGTCTAATTTGTCTGATTTATTTAACACTTCAATTATTCTGCTAGTAGCTTCATGCTTGTTAACACCCAGATGCCTCAGGACTTGCTCAACATCATATTTTTGGGAGTTAGACTCCGGATGACTAACATCTCTGACGTGCACGATTATGTCAGCCTCAATCACCTCCTCTAAAGTCGCTTTAAAAGCGGCAACTAGATGCGTGGGTAAATTTGATACAAAGCCAACAGTATCTGATAGAATAATTTGTTTTCCTGAGGGTAGAGAAATTTCGCGCATTGTGGGATCTAATGTTGCAAATAACATATTATCAGCCAAAACATCAGCTCCGGTTAATCTATTAAAAAGTGTCGACTTCCCAGCATTCGTGTAGCCTACGAATGCAACAATTGGAAACGGTTTTCTAGTTCTCGCTTTTCTATGAAGTAGGCGCGTTTTTGTGACTCTTTTTAAAGCTACTTTTATCTGATTGATTTTTCCATCTATCTGTCGGCGGTCAAGTTCAATTTGGCTTTCACCAGGACCACCTAAAAACCCGGCCCCACCACGTTGCCGTTCTAAATGGGTCCAGGAACGAACTAATCTACTCCGTTGAAAGGACAATGCTGCTAATTCAACCTGCAGACGCCCCTCATGAGTTCTAGCTCTAGCGCCAAAAATTTCTAAGATGAGCCCTGTTCTATCAATTACTTTAGATTTCCAAGCCAACTCTAAATTTCTCTGCTGTATGGGTGACAGATTGCAATTAACGATTATTATGGTTGCACTAGTTGTCTCAATGATAGGCACCAACCGATCTATCACGCCCTTCCCAAACAGTGTAGAAGAACGAATTTTATTAACTGCTACTATTTCGGAATGCGTGATATTAAGACTGATGGAATAGGCTAGGCTCAGGAGCTCTATGATCTGAGACTCCGCAGAATTAGTTTGTTTTTTCAGCCTATCTTGCTGCATTAAATTCTTTTTTAAGTTTGGATGCAAAACTATCGCATTAGCTACCATAAATACCCACCTACTGGTTATTTTCCTGTCATTAGCGTCAGTATAGAATCAATTGCTATAATCTATGAGTTGTCTAAATCTAATGGTTCCGTAGGCATTATAGTTGACACGGCGTGTTTATAGACAAGCTGAACGTGAGCCTCTCTCTTTAATAGAAGCGAGAAATTATCAAACCATGTAACTATACCTTGCAATTTAACACCGTTAATCAAAAAAACCGTTACCGCCATTTTCTCTTTTCTTATCGCATTCAAAAACACCTCTTGAACGTTTTGCGATTTCTCTTCCGCCAAAGTTAACTCCCTTCATTCAAATCTCTAATAGATAATTACTGAAATAGTGATCTTTAGTTTCAACTAATACTACGACAGGCCTGATATAATTTTTCGCAAGATTGAAACACACTATGAGGGGGCCACATCTCGAGATCACTTTTTTCTACATTCTGGCCACCTATCAGAATAGGCACACAATTTGATAAGACGGCACATTGCAAATCTAACCCCGTATCCCCAACAAACCATACTTTACTTTTGGCATCCAAACCAGCATTTTTCAATGCAAGCTTAACTGGCTCAGGTGATGGTTTATCTTCTGTTGCGTCGCCAGCACCAACTATGCTTTGAAAGCAATTTGACCAGCCAAGTTTAGATACTTCTTTTCTCAAATGTATCCCGTTTTTATTTGAAACGATGGAAAGATAAACATTATTTTTTAAAAACCATTCAATTAAATCTTTTGATCCTTCAAGAACTTTAAGTGAATCCAAATGGAATCTATCAAAAGCTTGATAAAAAATTTGCAAAGCTTCATCAGAGTGTTCTGCAAATAATCTTGGAAACGCATCTTTAGCTGATGAGTTTGCGCGTTGACGGGTCTCGCACTCGGTCCACGTTTTATGCCCCATCTGCTTAAGAGTCACATTTAAAGCGATGTGAATTGCACCCCAATTATCTACGAGCGTACTATCCCAATCGAAAATAACAGCATCTGGCGCACATAAATCACTTTCTTGAAGTAACATCCATTATCTCAATTTATATAGTTAAAATACGAATTTAATAAACTAAGGCTTAAAGACCCAGCTTTGCCGTTACCTATAACTTTTCCATTGATTTCAGTGACTGGGGTCAAAAATGATGTCGACGAAGTAAAAAATGCCTCTCTAGAGTTTTCCGCTTCCTCAACACTAAATTGTCTCTCTTCATAAGGTATATTCAATTCGGCTGCGATTTGGATAAATGTTTTTCGGGTGACCCCACTTAAAATATGACTTCCCAGTTCAGAAGTTACTAACGCTCCATCACTAGAAACTATCCATGCGTTGGTCGAAGTACCTTCCGTGATAAGTCGGTTTTCGTCCACCATCCAGGCCTCATAAGCGCCTTGTTCTCTTGCTTTTTGCTTTCCCAATATATTTGGTAAAAGAGAAACTGTCTTTATATCGCAGCGCTTCCACCTGATGTCTTCTAATGTTATCACCTTAACTCCAGCCTCGATCGCGCTTTGCGATTTTGGAGGCAAACGCCGCGCTGTCATCACAAGTGAGGGTTTTAAATTGATGGGAAAAGAATGTTGTCTTGGGGCAACACCTCTCGTAACCTGAATATACACAATCCCATTACTGAACTTATTTCTTTTTATCAGTTGATTAATTACCTGAGTTAAAGGGCCGCGCTTCATTGGAGCATTTATGCCAAGGGATTTTAATGATTTTTGAAGCCTTTGATGGTGTGCATCTTCATCAATTAATTTGCCATTTTGAACTAGAATCACCTCATACACACCATCTGAAAACTGATACCCTCTATCTTCAATGTGAACTCGGGCTTCACCATGCCCTACATAACGTCCGTTTACATATGCTATTCTTGACATTTACAACCTCTTAATTTTATTTTTAGAGACACAGGCTAAAAGAAATCAACTCTAACCGAGAATAATTTTTCTACCTGCTTAATCGCCTCATAAGTAGACAGCAAGACGACGCTGTCATTTTTATCTATTATAGTGTCGCCCCTGGGAGCAATAACTTTTTCGTCTCTAACTATCGCTCCTATTATTACTCCTTTTGGAAGATTGGACTCTTTTAGTGTTTTTCCAACTAGAGAAGATGTTTCCAGCGCCTCAGCCTCAATCACTTCGCCAAAATCTTCACGAACAGAATATATACCGCGAATTCTGCCTCTTCGAACATGTTGTAAAATGGATGAAACGGTTATAACTCTTGGGTTAACAACAGCATCAATCCCTAACGTTGTTATTAATTGTCCATACGAATGTTTGTTAACTAAAGCTATAGTCCTTTTTGCACCTGCCCTTTTTGCCAACAATGAACCAATAATATTAACCTCATCATCATTTGACACAGCCACAAAAGTCTCTGTATTTCCCACATGAGCTTCCTCTAAAATCTCTAGGTCTAAAACATCACCGCTTAAAACCATAGTTTGCTCAAGTTGCTGCGCTACTGAACGAGCTCTTTGGTCGTCAAACTCAATTAAACGAGACCGGACACCCTCATGTTCTTGCTCTATTTCTTCGGCTAAAGTAAGACCTATGTTCCCACCACCTGCGATTATAACAGTGCGCCCCTCTTCTTCCTCATGACCAAATGCTGCCATTGCTCTGGATAAATGGCTGGAGTCACAGACAAAATAAACGTCATCGCCTTTTAACATCCGTTCCTTGGAGTTTGGCAAAATCCCCTTATCGTTCCTAATAATCCCAACAACGGTAATATTTAATTCAGGGAACAATTCCGTTAGCTGCTTCATCGGCGTATTTACGATGGGGCATTCTTCGCCACATCGAACACCTACAACACTAACCAGCCCGTTAGCCATTGGCACCACGTCAAATGCCCCAGGTACATGTAGTCGCCTTCCAATCGCTCGCGCAACCTCCCTTTCTGGAGAAATAATTACATCGATTGGCATATTATCTCTTGTAAAAAGATCTCCCCAGATAGGCTTTAGGTAACCGGGCTGTCTAATACGGGCTATTTTAGTAGGCACCTCAAAAAGTGAATGCCCTACCTGACACGCGACCATGTTTATTTCGTCAGAAAACGTGACCGCAATCAACATATCTGCATCTTGAGCACCGGCTTGTTCTAAAATGTCCGGTTGTGACGCATGGCCGTGAATACTTCTTACATCTAGTGTTTCACTTATCTTACGAACCAAGGTAGCATCTTGATCTACAATCGTTACATCGTTATTCTCGCCGGCCAGATGTTGAGCTATACCCGTGCCAACCAACCCTGCGCCACATATAACAACTTTCATAAAAAACTCCCAACCAACCAGAGTAGGTCGTTTATCCTAACTAACCCCTAAAGATTTTAATTTACGATGTAACGCAGAACGTTCCATACCCACAAAGCCTGCAGTTTGAGAGATATTACCCCCAAATCTATCAACCTGAGCGATTAAATACTCTCTCTCAAAATGCTCTCTGGCTTGCCTAAGTGCCATCCCCATTATCTCGTTACCCTTCTCTGATTTAAGACTAGCAGGAGCTACTGCTCCCAATTCCGGTGGAAGCATATCGACTTCAACTATGTTTTGAGAAAGTTCAGGCGCCATTATTAAAACCCATTCGATAATATTACGCAATTGCCGAACATTACCTGGCCAGTTATAGACTTGCAGAATAGCAATGGCTTCTTCGCTAATTTCAGTAATTTGACGTCCCGCCATCTCGGCTGATTTTCTTAGAAAATGGCGAGCTAGAAGAGGAATATCCTCCCGCCGCTCTTTTAACGCCGGAACTTTTATAGGAACAACATTAAGGCGGTAAAATAAGTCTTCTCTGAATTTTACTTTTGCGATTTCTTTGATTAGGTCCCTATTTGTGGACGCTATTACCCTAACATCAACCTCGACCTCTACCTCACCGCCTACCCGCCGAAATTTCTGTTCTTGCAGCACTCGCACAATTTTACCTTGTGTCTCAAGGGGCATGTCAGCAATTTCATCTAGGAAAAGAGTACCTTTATGCGCTCTTTCAAAAACACCTACAATCTTTTCACCAGTATCCTGAGAAAAATTGCTATCGACCCCAAACAGTTCAATTTCAAGTCTATCTGGATTTAAAGATGCACAATTGAGAGCCAAAAATGGTGCATTAATCCGTCCCGATTTTGAATGCAACATTCTAGCAACTATCTCTTTTCCCGAACCAGCAGGGCCAGTAATTAATATTCTACTATTTGTTGGCGCGGCTTTTTCTATCGAATTTTTTAAATGAATAACCTCAGCAGATTTACCAATCAATTCTTCTCTTGGCCCCACTTGTTCTCTCAATTCTTTATTTTCCCGTTTTAACCCCGCTGCCTCGATTGCTCGCTTTACTAAAAGCAAAAGTTTATCAGCCTTGAACGGTTTCTCTATAAAATCATAAGCCCCAGCTTTAATAGCTGAAACGGCAGTTTGTATATTACCATGACCACTTATCATAATTACAGGACAACCGGGATAATGCTGTTGTATCCATTCTAGTATTTTGAGTCCATCCAACTGGCTATTTTGCAACCAAATGTCCAGTATTACCAAACTTGGAAGACGTAAATTGATACTTGTAATTACCTCATTGGAGTTAGCTGCCTCCCTCGTGTCATAGCCTTCATCCTGAAGGATACCAGATAATAATGATCTAATATCTAATTCATCATCTACTATGAGGATGTCATTACTCATTTTATTTTAAACCTATTTCAATCATTTTTTAAATATCACAGAGCTGTCAAACTTATAAATTTAGGTATTCGCATGATAGCCGTTGCTCCTACTCCCAGATCACTGCCATCCTGTATTTTAAATACACCACGATGGTCTTCAACAATCTTTGCTACAATCGCCAACCCCAATCCCGTTCCTTTCTCTCTCGTGGTAACATATGGTTCTATTAACCTATGACGACCCTCTTTTGGAAGACCTCGTCCATTATCTGAGATGATAATGTTGCCGAATCGATCTTCTACTGACAAGGCGATCTTTATTTTACCGTTTTCTGACTGCAAATCTTCGGTTCTTGTTTCGATCGAGTCGATACTATTTTGGATAAGGTTGGTGACTGCTTGCCGAATTTGACGACTGTCACATTGAACAAACACTACATTTTCATCTAAAACTAAAGAGAAATCGATGTTTGAGTGAGCTGCTTTTTGCAAAGACATTTGTTCTTTCACTAGCCCCACGAGGTCTACCCGCTTCATGACCGCACTCGGCATACGAGCAAACGAGGAAAATTCGTCTACCATTCCACCAATATCTTCTACTTGCCGGACAATAGTATCCGTTAACGTTTCGAACAAATTTGCCTCATCATTTATTAAAGGTAAATACTTTCTTTTCAATCGTTCTGCAGCCAACTGTATTGGCGTTAGTGGGTTTTTAATTTCGTGCGCTATTCTTCTGGCAACATCACCCCAAGCTGCTACACGCTGGGCCGACTGAAGTTCTGTAATGTCATCAAAAGTAACCACAAAACCATTTATATCTTTTTCTGAAACTTCCGCAGTTATGCGCGTTAATAATGTGATATGTTTGTCGCCCCTCACCAACTCAATTAGCGCTTCGACTTGGTTGAAGTATGAAACCTCAACCTTTTTTGATAATTTTGCCATATCAAGCAAAGTAGACATTTCAGGAACAACTTCTGTCAAAGCTTTATTTCGCATATAATTTATGTCTAGGCCTAAAAGTGCCGCTGCAGAGCGATTGGGTAAGGTGATTATTTCTGTCTTGTCTAATCCTATTACACCAGCCGAAACTCCACTTAAAACAGCTTCAGTGAAACGTCTTCTGGAATCTTCTTCTCTATGCGCCGCTATAAGATCCTCCCGTTGCCCTTGCAGCTGATGTGTCATATTGTTAAAAGCCTTTCCGAGCATATCCAGCTCACCAAGCTCAGATTCGGCGCTCACTCTTGCTGTCAAATCCCCATTACTGATTCGCTTAGATGCCAACATTAATTCGCCAATTGGATTCGCAAGTCTTGTTGCTAAATTAAGCCCAACCCAAACAGCAGCAAATAGCAATAATAACGCCATTATTGAAAATATTAATGCAAACGTAATTTGAATATCAAAACGCTTTCCCTCTAAATCTTTATATTGCGCGGCCGCACGTTTTGTTGTGTCAATATAAGCTAAAATTTCTGCATCAACAAAACGTCCCACGTAAAGATATGTATCAACGAAGTTATCGAGCCTAACGATTGCTCGTATACGATCCACTTCGCTTGTGATGGTCGCAACTTCACCGGCACGTGCGCGCTGAAACGCAGTCTCTGGAAATGGTTCAAAATCAAAAGTAAGACTGAGACCAGTCCTCGCAAGCACTTTTCCTGACCCTTCAAATAATACCACCTCTGTCAAGTTTCTTATAGAAGCTTGTGCCCTAATAACTTTCATTAGTTGTTTGGGGCGATTATTCAATACGGAAGCATCACGATTTAGATCATTGGCCATAGCTAACGCATCACCGCGGATATTCTGTCTATGTTCTTCAAGATAGGACTCTGCTACGAGTTGGGACGCGTCTACCGCGGTTCCTATTCTTTCACTAAACCATGACCTTATTCCAAAATCAAAAAGCAACACAGAAAAAATAGCCACTACGATTGTTGGTATAACTGCAACGACACTGAATAACAAAACCAATCTAGTATGAAGTTGGGCCCCAGCTAACCCCTGGCGTCTTCTAGACCATAATCTAACTAAACGGTATGCAACTAGCGCTCCGAGAACCAGCATTAATGTCAAATTTAAATATAAAAACGCAATAACTAGATTTGGGTCTGGTCCAGCTACATCAGCTTTAGCAAAAACTGTGTAAGTTCCGATACCAGAACCTAGTGCCAGTATCGCAACAGTTACAAACAATTTTTTTGAAATATTTTTTGATCGCAATGACCAGCCCTCATCACCATTTGGAAGTTTTCTACCGAGCTCAGTACCGAGCCACCATCCCTTATCAAACAACATGCCAAACTATGCCATTTCTTTGCTATTGTTATTCTGTATTTTCTATTAACGTTGTTAAGAAATATTTTGTACTTAATGACGGTTGATCGAATAAGACTCTTGCAAGAGCTTAATGGGGTTTTTTTTTAACAGGTATATCCAAATCAGTAATTTTTTTTCTAAGCGTATTTCGGTTTAAACCCAATAAATCTGCCGTCCGAAGTTGGTTGCCTTCAGTGGCTTCAAGTGTAACTGCAATCAGTGGTCGCTCTAACTCTCGCAAAATGCGAGAGTAAAGACCAGGCAATGGCAATCCATCTTTATGCGCATTAAAATATTCTCTTAAATGCCTTTCAATAGACTCC